>Ga0209189_1000349_pt1 | contig 39407 bp, 51 predicted proteins | sample C_130820_EF_Meta_FD_187308 | JGI IMG/M metagenome (GOLD analysis project Ga0209189, IMG submission 187308) | Freshwater microbial communities from Lake Croche, Canada to study carbon cycling - C_130820_EF_MetaG (SPAdes) (version 3) | ecosystem: Environmental > Aquatic > Freshwater > Lake...
ATAACGAGTAGGTTTATTGACAACTTTCCAATGCTCACCCTCTGGCATATTGTCTAGACCTTCGTAAATAGCACTGCGATTGGTAACTGGACTAACATTGCGTTCTAGCCATACTAATACATCAGTTAAACTATGTTTGGTATCTATTATAATTAAACGACTGCTCATAGCATTAAGGGGTGGTTTCCCACCCCTTTTCCCTTACCATTCACGAACTTCAAGGATGTTTTCGGGTCGGAAACCCAACTGGTTTTGTTCAAACCGAATGCAAGCTACCTCAAAATTACGGGCGATACAATCAAAGATACCGCCACATTCCATCTTAAACACAAACCGCTTCATATCAAACTCCCTTTGCTACCATTGCATCATCATACCGTTCAAGGGCATGACCAAGTTCCTCATACATTGCACGATCAAGATTATCTGCATAATCACGAAGGTCGTTAGCAATATAATGAATTTCTACAAGCGTTTCCGCCTGTGAAATTTCAGAACGCTTGTGCCGTGCAAGAACGGACTCAATACGTGCGGCGAGAGAAGTTGCTTCATTGACGGTCATTTGTTTTCTCCATTGCTTATATTATGAATATAACACAGATTTAAAGGTTGTCAAGCATTATTTTTGATGGAAAGCAAAAAATGTGACCCATTCGTTAACCATTTTTCTTCGGTTGAAAACTCATGATATTCATGAATATTAAGATCATTTTCCTTAATAATATCTAATAGTTTTCCATCTTTTAAATTTCTTGTACTGTTCATTATTAACATATTTTTATTAAAATTTAAAAATACCTTGTTAATATCAAGATGGACAATCACATAAAATAAACATAAAATGTCAAAATTATGTTTGTTATCGATAAAATCTTCTATATTTTGATTAATATATTCTATCTCACAATTTATCTTTTTCTTGGGTAAAAAATAAAATTCACTATTTAAAAATTTTTTTTGTTTTTCTAAGAGTGTTAAATCTGGTTCTACAGATATAATTTTCTTTGGTTTAAAAAAAGATAATAGCGGAATCATTCTTCCTAGCCCAGAACCAGCGTCAACTATGATTTTATCATAAAAAAAATCCTTATAATTGTTTTTATTAAACCAACTTATTAACTCAGTTTTTTGGTGATTGTTTATAATGTCAACCCACGTTTTTTGTGGATCAAGTGTATTTTTTCCAATATATGTGGTATGCTCTTCTAACTCACTATAGATTTTTTTATTCGCCATCTTCTTCCTCGGCTTCATTCATGTCAAGTTCATCCTCAAGATCGTCCTCATTGGCTTCTGCCCATGATTCCATATCGTCAATAATGCCCATATTATCCAAAATATCGCTAGGAATGCGTTCCTTAGCATCGTTAATATCGTCACCAATTTCATATTGGTCATCGCCACTTTCACTGCTCCACTTACCACAGAAACTACCGCCTGGTTCATAGTAATAAGCATTAATATCAAATCCTGCAATATTATCATACCATTCGGTAGGTGGTGACCATGCTGTATCAAACGAGAATGACACAGTTTTGCCATCATTGCTCAATTCAAACATTTCTTCGGGAACTTCGGAGATATCCCACTTGGTCCCCCAATTATCAATAGACCATTCATACCAACTTGGATAGCCAAATTGTTCCTGATTGCGAGCAGTGATAGCGTTACGGCGTTGTTCATAGTCATCACCGATGGGTGCTTCTTCAAGCAACTCTTGTGGTATAGGAAGAAATTCATTGAGCAACTTGCCCTCTTTGGCAGCATTTACGAGACGGGTAATCTGTTCTGGGTCTTCGTGGGTGAAAGTGACACGGTTATCGCACCAATTTGGCATAAAAATCTCCTGTTTTTGACTTATATTATGAATATAACACAGATTTTATAGTTGTCAAGCATTATTTTTTAGGTATATCGTATTTATGTAGGTCACGTCCCTTGATCATAGAAGCAAGTTTTTGTGGATATGCCTTGCCTGTGTCTGTATAATTAATCAGTTTTGGAACTAGTGCTAAACCTGTGATTGGCTTGCCACTTTTACGTATGGCAGCACGAGTAGCACGAAAATCATCATAGGCATCGTGCGTATTCAGATTGGTCATATAAGCAGCAATGCTTTGATTTGGTGTATCAAATGCACGATAGCGTTCGCCATACGGTCCTTCTACGCCGCCACTTTTTGCCCAAGATTTCTGACCATAGAAAGCATTTGAACTGCGTGTTTTTTCATCTTGTCCCCAAGTACTTTCAATTGCTGCTTGTGCTAGCGCAATACTTGGTGGAATGATATCAATCTTTTCAAGTAAGTCATATAGATTATCTTCACCATACTTTTGTGTAAGTCCATACACCCATCCATTTTCTTCTTGTGGAAGTTTTTTGCCACTCTTAATATACTTTATATCACGAATAAGACGGCTACGTTCACCTAATATCTTATTATTTTCTGCTTGAATTAGTGGTAGAACAGTTTGTGTAAAGGCGGCAACACGTTGATCTACAGTCATCTTATCAACATCTGCTAACCCTTTTGGAAAGTTAGGATTAACACGCTTCTCTGCTTTTTGTGGCTCTGCTTGCTTCACAGTGTCGCTTTGTTGCGTTTGTTGCGTTTGGGCCACAGTAACGGGAGCCTCTGGTGATTTTGGAGCATTTAGGGCAGAATATCCACCAAAACCAAGACCGCCAGCAACTGCACCTGCCGCTGCAAGGCGTTTTAACCTATCTGTCATCGGACCTTCGACCAGTTCTTCGTCGTATAATTCACTTAGTAGCATTAAAATATTTATTGATTTTTAATGCATTTTATAATAAGGTAGATTTTCTAGACTAAATACTATGCTTCCAAAATCACATGGTGAGTGAAGCATGGCGACGATACTGTCAAATTAAACTTACGGAGTTAAAACCTAACGTTGCCTCAACAAATATTAATTAATAATATAGGTTGAAAAATAATTAGACAAAACTCGTTGTCTATGATATAACCAAACATCTGAAAGGAAAATATAATGAAGAACTTTATTACAACTACTATGGCTCTATTGGCTCTTACTGTTGCTGCAAATGCAACTGATCTACCAAGCAAGAAGACTGCTCCTACTCCTCCAGTAGCGGCTGCTGCTCCTGCTGCTAGCGTTGACAGCTTGACTGTAACTTACGGTCAAGACCTTGGCAATAACTTTGGTGCAAAGGTTGATGATGCTTATGGCGTAACCTACAAGCACAGTCTTGGTGGTGGTTTCTCTGTAAGTGGTGCAGCAAGCACTACTCAGGCTCCAAGTGCACTTGTAAAGCAGAATCTTGAAGCACAAGTTGGCTACGCACTTCCAGCATTTGCTGGTATTGCTGTAAGCGGCAAGGTTGGCGTCGGTGAACGTTTCCTCGACACTGGCAACTTCCCATACGTTGCTGTATATGGTAATGCAGACTATAAGGTAATGGACGGTCTAACTCTAAATGCTGTTCAGTATCGTTATCGTAGTGCAATTGACACTGGAACTTATGGTTACCAGAGTCATCGTCTTGGAACTGGTGTAACTTATGACATCAATTCAACTTACAGCGTAAGCGCAACTGTATATCGTAGTTTTGATACTTCAACAAGTTTCAATGCAACTGGCGATGCTTTTGCATTCGGTCTAACTGCTAAGTTCTAATTGTTTAGAACATAGATAAGATTAAGGCGGGAATTTTTCCCGCCTTTTTTATTGTTTAAATTTTTTTAATAAAGACACAATTTTGTGCCATCATCTATGTCCCAAGATTGGGTAGATGGTTTATTTAATTTGTTATAATTTTCACGACAAGAACCGCTGCCTGGTTTCTGCTTTCCGATCCATAGAATATCTTCAAGCGTATAATCACGTATCCATGTGTGCGTATTAGTATAATATGTATAAACTAATCTTCGCTTCTCTGCTTTTGTGCCATAAAAACGGTAATACCATTCACGATTGCCTATGAAAACATCAGTATTGCCAAGATTACTTTCTACCTTACATGAATCATAATGTAAAATTTCACCTACCCAATCGCAATCTTGTGCGTGAGCAGAAGTAGTTAATAGTAAGGCAAGTATTCCCAATATATAACGCACTCATTATTTAATGAGTTTATTGTTTTTTCATTAAACGGGCAATTTTTGCCTTGGCATCTTCGGCAGATTTAGGAAAATTCTGCAGAGAAATTGACATTTTTTGAACATCTTCTGTTGCTGGTTTAGGCAAGGTTATGGGCGGTTTAACGGGTAAATCGTTCTCATAATCATATCCATCTCGCTCCCGCTGTTCGGCGGTAGCGATCCAATGGTCTAGTTCCCACATTGATTCTGCAAGGTTCCAGACCAACATGAACCCTAATAGGAATAAAACGAAGATTAACATCCACATTCTCTTAATTTACCATAATTGGGCTATTTGTCAAGGGTTTTTTTAACCCTAATATAATTAAAAATAATGCTTGACAAATCTCTAGGACATGGTATTTTAAGTCATGGGGCAATGTATGCCCCCTTTTGGGCAAGGTCTGCCCGTGACAACGAGGAGTTTACTATGGAATATCGCAGTTATTATTTCGGATACGGAATGAACACCCACCCTGAGCAGATGGCAAAGCGTTGCCCCGATGCTACCCTAGTAGGTGTTGCCTATCTGAACGACTATCGTCTTGTGTTTCGTAACCATGCCGATGTTGAGATTGATACAGGCAGCATTGTCAGTGGCGTGTTATGGGAAGTAAGCGATAGTGATATGATTGCGCTTGACCGTCTTGAAGGTTTTCCAACTTATTACTTGCGTCAGCGTGTGTTGGTTCAAACTGAGACCGAAGCATATATTGCTTGGGTTTATAGCATGGCTGATCAAGACTATGAAATGACACCTAGCACATCATATTATGATATGTGCACCGAAGGTTATACACATCATGGTGTGCCTACTGCACAGTTGGTAGAGGCTATGGAAGCAGCACCTACGCAGAAATATGTTGACACAACCTATGATTACGGGTATGACTACTTTAATGACCATTCATGGGAACGGTTTGATAATGGTCATATTGATGACAAGTATGATCGCTATGTGTCGCAACACTATGGTTTCTATGACCGCAATTTGGAGAAGTAAGTAATGGCTAAGTCCGCACTACAGTTAAGAACTAAACCTAAGAAGACGATTGTTCGTCAACCTAAGTTTATGGACGAAAAGTTCACTGGTCCAGAACCAGTGTGGACTGATGCTAAGAAATGGTCTCCTGACAAACTACGTCAGGAAATTACCCATGCCCTATATTTCTACAACTACTACATGAGCGCCGCTGATATGCGCAAGCACGTTGTAGAGTTTGGGCAGAATCATTTGCAATGGGGCAAGGCTGAGATTGCTGCTTTTGCTGAATGTGAAGACAGTCGTGTTGGCATTACCATTGGCAGTGTTTCCAAGATGATACTACGTGGTTGTCCAATGTCGCCTGATGCTGAGTTCATCACCGCAAAGATTGCCGAACTGTTGGCATATGGCAATGTTCGTATTGCTGAAAAGAAGCAAGTGGTTGAGAAACCTGTTGCCAAGCGTAATGTGCAAGATCATATGCGTGATAAATTGGCTGATACTATTGGCGACTTGGAAGTTATGTTTGATGCAATGATGGAAGGTGCCACCGATGTACCTGACTTCATGGCTTACTTCCGTGAAGGAAATATGCCACAGGCATTTGTTGCTCGTATTCGTGAAAAGTATAGTGATCAGTATGCAGAGTTGCTTGAAGGACAAGACAAGAAGGGCGATGCTGCTCTGCGTGAAGCCTACTCTTGGATGACTAAGCCAGTGTTCAAGCGTTATGATGCCTGGTATAAGGCACTGTTTGACGCACTCACAACCTATGGCGTAGTCAAGGCTGCTGTTCGTAAGGTTCGTAAGGCTCGTCCACTAAGCAAGGAAAAGGTCGTTAAGAATGTCAAGTACATGAACGAGTTTAAAGAACTCAATCTTGTATCCATTAACCCTACCGATATCATTGGTGCCACTGAATTGTGGGTATACAACACCAAGACTCGTAAGATTGGCAAGTATACGGCTGCTGTAAGCAGTGGCGTATTAGGCATCAAGGGCAGCACTATTCTTGGCTTTGATGAAAAGTTGAGTGTGGCAAAGACACTACGCAAGCCACAAGAACAGATGAAGGCATTTATGGGTGCGGGTAAAATCCAACTCCGTAAGTTCATGGATGGTATTCGTGCTACAGAAATTGCCTTGACAGGTCGTCTAAACGGTGATACAGTAATTCTTAAATCAATCAAGTAAGGTGATTTATGAAATACGACGGCGGATATCTGCATAAGCATGTGCGTTGGGTAAAATTAGATAAGCGTAATAGATTATATTCACGATATAGTCATCGCATATCTGCTCGTGATATGGGACAGATTCATAAATTACACGGATACTTTACCAGCAATTATGATTCATATACTTCAAGTTGGTGGGGTGATAATGCGCCACAGATTTATAGGCAGTGTGAAACAATGTTTCATCATAATTTTTACTTGAATGAAGAAGACTTGGTGAAACTTATCATAGGATATCCAGAATGACAAACTATAATCACTACCGCACTATCAACGACCTTACTGGTCTTGCTAATAAACTTGGGTTTGAAATTACTCCAAGTCGTGGTGCATACAATTCTTATGCCTATGAACAAAGTAGTGGCACGGATTTTGCACTTACCGTTCCAAAAGATGATGGTGATATATTACCAATCTATACACGTGGTGTAATGATATACAGTGGCACGGCAGAAGATTGTATTCACTTTATGCATGGTTGGATGAAGTATCGTGAGTATATTAGTATTCTTGGCTTTAAAGACAAGACTATTGCTGACCGTGAAGAAAAGTTGGCAAGCAAGCGTAAAATGGATCGTATGACAAAAGCAGTCGTAGATGGTAAAGACCCAGGTCCAGATTGGTATGAAGGTAAAGAAGATGAAGATATGCCCTTCTAAACCTATCACGGTTTTTCGCACTAGTTTACATCCAAGTTTATATGGATTTACTAAAAAAAGAGCATTGGAAGATGCAAAAAGTGAAGCCAATATATTATGGCATCAATTTAGCACAAATTATAAATGGGTATGGGAGAATGCCATTAAGGACACCGTAACTTTCCATGCCCATTTTGATATTGCATCACTTGAATATCGTGTAGCCGTTACCGCAAAATTTGAACCAGAAGACTTAACTTACTATCTCATGGCATTTGAAGTAGCGTAAATAACGGTATGATAGTTCATCGTTTCCGTATGGGTGATGTAGAAGATGCCCAACTCTATGCTGCTGGTCCTATAATAGAATGGCAAAAGAGTGAGGCTGGTGCGTGGGTAATGGAACACGCACTGCAAACTCCACTATTCAGAACAAACATAAACAGTCCTGATGGTTATATTGGTTATGTAGTAACTATTGAAGCAGATTTTACACCAGAAGATGAAGTTTATTTTCATCTTCGTTGGGGCGATGAACTTATCAGCCATCGCCGTGATTGGGATACTCGTTAGTCATAAATATTTGTATGGCAACCTTACAAGAACTTAAAACCGAAGTATTTGATTATGTGCGATACAGTCTTGGCGACGGTATGGTAGATGTTGAACTTGATCCTATTCATTTTGAAACATCATTATCACAGTCTCTAATACGCTATCGTCAACGCAGCGCAAATAGTGTTGAAGAAAGCTATTCATTTTTAGAACTACTGCATGATACCAATACCTATACGCTGCCACAAGAAGTTATAAGCGTTCGTAACGTATACAAGCGTAATATTGGTGCTAACAGCGGCACAAGTTCGCAGTATGAGCCATTTGAAGCAGGTTTCGTAAACTTCTATATGATCCAAAGTGGTCGTGTTGGTGGTTTATCAACCTACTATCTTTATAGTGCTTTTCTTAAAGAAGCAGCAAAGATGTTTGGTGGTTTCTTAAATTATCAGTTTAATACTACTACAAAAGAAATTACAATTATGCGCCGTCCACGTAGTGATAAAGAAACTATTCTGCTATGGACTGAAAATTATAAGCCAGATATCATTCTTCTTCAAGATATCTATAGCAAGCCATGGTTACGTGAATATACGCTTGCTCGTTGTATGCTAATGCTTGGGGAAGCACGTAGTAAGTTTGCTACGTTACCTGGTCCACAAGGTGGCAGTTCACTAAATGGAACTGACTTGCTTACACGTGGTCAAGCCAAGATTGATGCACTTGAATTAGAATTAACAAATTATATGGCTGGTGAAACTCCAATGTGGTTTGTTATCGGATAATATTTGACATTTCCTTAATTCTTTGATAAAGTAAAATCATGAAAATTATTGGTGTATGCGGTCTTATCGGTGGTGGCAAAGGAACCGTTGCGGATATCCTTGTTAAAGAGCATGGCTTTCAAAAAGTAAGTTTTGCTGACAGTCTTAAGGATATGATTGCCGCCGTATTTGGGTGGCCTCGTCATTTGCTTGAAGGTGATACAGCAGAAAGCCGTGAATGGCGTGAACAGCGTGATGATTGGTGGGCAGAACGTTTAAATTTGCCTTGGCTTACGCCTCGTTGGGTTCTACAATTTTGGGGAACCGATGTTTGCCGTGAAAATTTCCATGAAGATATTTGGATTGCAAGTTTAGAAAATAAACTTAGAAAAGTTGTTAATGGTTCATTTGAATACAGCAACATTGTTATTCCAGACACACGTTTCCCCAATGAAATCAACCTAATTCGTCGTCTTGGTGGAGAAGTATGGGCAGTCCAACGTGGTGATTATCCTGACTGGATGGTAAATCTTCTTAAACACGGCGAAGAACCACTTGACATTCATTCAAGTGAGTGGTCGTGGGTCAATGCAAATATGAACCACGTTATCAAAAATGATGGAACTATTGAAGATTTACAAACTGCTGTTACAAATTTGTTATAATATCCATACTTAACCTTTTAAAAACACCCATTTTAATCTATTCCGCTAAATATTAGCAACACCTTAAAGGAATAGACCCTATGGCAACTCTCGTATCTCCTGGCGTATCAGTAACAGTAATTGATGAAAGCAATTACGCACCAACTGGTCCTGGCACAGTCCCTTTTATTCTACTTGCTACAGCACAAGACAAGAATAGCACTGCCGGTGGCATTGCAACTTATACTACTAGTAGCACAGTAAACACACTTCAATTGGTTTCAAGCCAAAAAGAATTACTAAGCAACTATGGCTTGCCAATCTTCCCTACTGATGCAAGCGGAAACCGTCTATTTGGTAGTGAACTTGCTGAATACGGTTTGATGGCTGCTCACAGTACACTTGGTATTACCAATCAGGCATATATTCTTCGTGCCAATGTAAACCTTGGTCAGTTGAGTGGCAGCAGCAACCGTCCATATGCTGATCCTACTGGTGGAACACAATGGCTTGATACTGCAACTACTAGTTGGGGTATTTTCCAATGGGACGCTACGAATCAAGTATTCAATTCACAAACTCCTCTTGTTATTACAAGCACAACACAACTTACTGGTGGTGTTCCTTATAGCAATGTTGGAACTGTTGGAACATATGCTGTTGTTGCAACTGATGTTAAGAACCCAATTTATCAGAAGATGTATGATAATTCTTGGCAGACAATCGGTAGTAATGCATGGATGGCAAGAACACCAACTATTGTTGGTAATTCACAGGCAACTACTCTTACACTAACAAATGCTATTAGTCTTAACGGAACAACTTTCACTATTGCAAACACAAGCGTTGCTAACCTTGTTGCAACTATTAATAGTGCTGCACTTCCTGGCGTTAATGCAAAACTACTCAATGGTTACTTCAACTTATTTGCCAATGCGTTGGCAAGAAGTGATGGTAGCAATGCCGATGGTAAGATTGCTATTAGTAATTCAGCAGGTCAACCACTTACAAATCTTGGTATAACTGGCGGAACTTACTATGATGCAGCCCTAAGTTATGGTGCACACTATAGCGTACCTGCATGGAAAAGTACTGATAGTACTCCACGTCCAAGTGGCAGTATTTGGTTAAAAACTACTGCTGTAAATAGTGGTGCAAACTTCACTGTATATCGTTGGAACAGTGCTACAATGAATTGGGATGCTATTCCTGCGCCAGTTTATCAACATCGTCGTATTGCAACATACAATATTGATCCAACTCTTGGTGGTTTAGGTATTGCAACAGATACACTATTTGTGAAGTATGATATTCTTGGAAATAATACTGGTACATTTAAATTGCTACAATGGATGGGTACTGGTACGCCACTTACTGTAACAGGTACAGTATCAGCACCAACATTCACTGCAAATGATGCATTTACAATTCAGGTAACAACTCCTGGTAGCAGTGCACTAAGCAGCACTTATACAGTAACTTTAAGTGGTACTACTGCGGCAAGTTTTGTAAGCGATGTGTTAGCATTGAATATTCCATATTTGACTTGTACATTAACAAGCACAAATAATATTCAATTTGGTCATACAAATGCTGGTGATATTGTGTTTGTAAACACTACCAATACACCACTAACTACTGCTGGTATTACTACAAGTACAACTAATATATATGATGATGCTGGTAATGGTACTCTAACAGGAACTTATTGGCAGCCTGCTGAATACCTATATCAACAATCAACTGCACCAGTTGTTGCGCCAGATGATGGCACATTGTGGTATTATGAAACTCCACTTGAAGTAGATGTTATGATTAACAACGGTACTATTTGGAAAGGCTATAAGAACGTAACTAGCGATAGCCGTGGTTATAACCTAAGCAACACCGATCCACTTGGACCAATCATTAGCAGCAGCAAGCCAACTACACAAACCGATGGCACTGCACTTGTATACGGCGATTTGTGGGTTTCAACTGCTGATCTTGAAAATTATCCAACAATCTATCGTTGGCAGCGTTATAATGGCACTGACCAATGGATTCTTCTTGATAACACTGATAACACTACAGAAAGCGGTATCCTATTTGCTGATGCTCGTTGGGATACTAATGGTAAATCAGACCCTGCACTTGATGCAAAGCCAACTATTGTTAGTTTGTTAACAAGCGATTATGTTGATTTGGATGTTCTTAACCCACAACTATATCCACGTGGTATGATTCTATTCAATACTCGTCGTAGCAGTTACAATGTTAAACAATATATTTCAAGCAAGTTTAACAGTACAAACTATCCATTACAAACTCTTCCAGATGTTGCTGCAACTTGGAGCAGTGTAAGTGGTAAGAATGCTAATGGAACTCCATATATGGGTCGCAAGGCTGTTCGCAATGTTGTAGTAAGTGCTCTTAAACAAGCAGTAGATAACAGTACAACTGCTCGTGAAGATCAAATTAACTTCAATCTACTTGTATGTCCTGGTTATCCAGAACTTACTAGTAACCTAATAAGTCTAAACAATGATCGTCGTAATACTGGCTTTATTCTTGCTGATACTCCAATGGGTCTATCAAGCGATACTACTAGTGTAAACAATTATATCACTAATAGTGCAGGAGTAAGTTCCAGTGATGAAGAAGGTCTAGCAACAAGTGATAGTTATACTGCGGTATTCTATCCAGGTGCTGCTTATACCAATGCACTTGATGGTGTTGGACAGGTAGTTGTGCCAATCACTCACGCAATTCTACGCATGGTTATTAAGAGTGACCAAGCAAGTGCTCCATGGTTTGCTCCAGCGGGTGCTCTGCGTGGTAAGATTGATAACGTAACAAAGATTGGTTATGTTGATCGTGTAACTGGTAAGTTCTATAGTATTGGAACAAGCCAAGGTCTACGTGATCTATTGTATAGCAACAATGTTAACCCAGTTGCAGTGTTCCCAACAGAAGGTATCCTCAACTATGGTAACCACACTCGTCAGGCAACTGCTACTGCACTTGACCGTATCAACGTTGCTCGTTTGATTAACTATCTACGTTACAACCTTGAGCGTCTTGCTAAGCCATTGGTGTTCGAGCCAAATGATACTATTACTCGTAACGAAGCAACAAATGCAGTTGCTGGCTTGCTGAATAATATCGTTGCTCAACGTGGTATCTATGACTACCTAGTAGTTTGCGATACTACAAACAATACACCTGCTACCATTGACCGTAACGAATTGCATATTGATATTGCAATTGAACCAACAAAGGCTGTAGAGTTCATCTATATCCCTGTTCGTATCTTGAATACTGGTGCAATTGCTGGCACTGGTGCAGGTCTTGGTGGTCTAAGCAATAGTACTACAAGTCTAATGACTACTGCAACCATATAAGGTTGTTAAAATAATTAATAAAAAGCCGCTAGCAATAGCGGCTTTTTTTATACCCCCAATTAAAAGTGAGCAAAGTAATATAAATACTTCTATAGGAGAATCAGATGGCAGTTGCATCATTACTCAACATGACAGTTCCTGTTGCCAGTAATAGTGACCAGAGTGCAGGTAACCAAGGCTTATTAATGCCTTTGCTAAAGTATCGCTTTAGAGTTACATTTCTAAACTTTGGCGTTACTAGCCCAACTACAGAACTAACTAAACAGGTTATGAGTTTCACACGTCCTAACCTAAACTTTAACCCAATCACTATTGACTTGTATAACAGTAAAATGTATCTACAAGGCAAACCAGAATGGCAAACTGTTAGCGTAGAACTACGTGACGATGCCAATGGTAGTGTGCGTCTACTTGTTGGTGAGCAATTGCAGAAGCAGTTTGACTTTGCTGAACAGGCAAGTGCAGTCAGTGGTATTGATTATAAGTTCATTACCCAGTTTGAAGCACTTGACGGCGGCAACGGTGCCAATGGTCCAACTACGCTTGAAACTTGGCAGTTGTATGGTTGCTTTATTCAAGAAGTTAACTATAATAACTTTGATTATCAAAGCAATGATCCAGCAACTATCAGCATGACATTGCGTTATGATAATGCGTTACAAGTACCAACAACTACAGGCGTTGGAAAGACAGTAACAAGAACTCGTGGGGCTAGTATCACTGGCTAAAGGTTAAACAATGGCTAGTTTACTTGGTTCCATCCTCAATAGTTTACTACACGGCGGCGAAGTGCATGATTATGCACACGCCGCCCAAGTTTTTCGCACCAACAATTTTAGCCGTGCTCCAAAATCCAAATATCTTTTTTATGTAAACTTTGTCCTTGCATCAGATGTGCCAAATTACATTGATGCCAGTGAAATTGGTTATCTTGTTAAAACAGTTGACCTTCCTAAGTTTACTATGGATGTAAAAGATTTAAATCAATATAATCGCCATGTTTATATTCAAGACAGAATTAAGTATGAGCCAGTTAATATAAAATTTCACGATGATAACAGTAATGGTCTTCGTGAACTATGGCAAAATTATTACAATTATTATTATGCTGATGGAAAATATGGGTTTAATGATTATCAATATGATGATCGTTATCAAGATCGTTTGCACAGTTCTTGGGGCTTAGATAATGGCAGTCTAACGCCGTTCTTTAGTGCAATTGAAATTTATAGTATGTTTGGTGGCGAAAGCAATAAGATTACACTAATGAATCCTGTGATTACAAGTTTTCAACATGATACTCATGATTATAGTGAAGGACAGGGCATAATGGAAGCTACTATGCAAGTTCGTTATAACGGTGTAACTTATGAACAAGGATACACAGGCGGTATACCTGGATTTAATGACAGTGCGTTCTATGATAATAATTTAAGTGGATTAAGTGGACAATATGGACGTGGTTATTATGTAAATCCAATAACTGGTGGGTTAGAACCACAAGGTCAAGATTTTTATAACCAATCACAATTGCGTCAACAAGCACGGGGCAGTTTTGGATTTGCTGATCAAACTAATCAATATTATCCATCAACCAATACTGGATTTAGTCAGCAAGAAATTGAAAGCATTATCAACAATAATGCAAGCAATCAAAATGGTGCAGATACAGTATTTCCATTAGCAAATACAATAAGTCCAAGTTTTTCACAAAATTCACCTGATAGACAACCTATCTTTAATCCTGATTCTGCAACTGGATTTATAAACCCTGATCAGCCAAGTTTATCACCTTCAACAGTTAATCCTTTTAGTGATGGCAGTTATCAAAGTGGTTTATGGAATCAAGGATATAGCATAGACCAAATTAACGGTGCTAGCAACTTTGTAGATACAGTTCCACAAACAACACTTGACCAATATGGATTTCAAAATACCATAACTGCACAAACCGTTATTGCTCAACAATATATTGATAATCCAACAAATGTTATTGGTGTTGGAACTATAAACTATGGACAACCAAATAGCATACCAAGCATGATTGATTTTAACAATCCAGCCGCTCCTGTTAATCCAATATATACTGGAGCAAGTTGGCAACAAACATTGTTAAGCAGTGGATATAGCACAAGTGACATTGCACTCGCTTCAACACAGATCGCACAACTTAATGTAGCACCAGGCACAGACCTAGTTCCTGTTGCAAAAAATTATATTGCTTACAGTAAAAATAACGTTGCATAAATATTTTCATGGCAAACATACCAAGCACGACCCAACCTACAGATACAAAAGTATTCTTTAATGGATATTTCAGTCAGCCAATGCAAGTTAGTGATGCTGTGTGGGGGCAAGTATATGGTTACTTCTATACATTAACAAATAGTAGCGATGCTGCTGGTGCTCTTGCACAAAGTGTTATAGCACTTACCTATAATAACAACCTTGAACCACTGACAGTATTGCAACAGTTTCAGGCAGCACCAAATAGTACAAATATAAAAGAATTGTTGATTAGTTTCTTTAACAGTGCAAAAGGTTCTACGAGTAAGTTAGGTTATAAGAGAAACAATGCAACTGCTCCACTAGTTTCTCGAAATATTATTGCATGAGTCTAAAGTATAGTCAAGGGCTGTTCACTCCTAAAAATCCAGAAAAGTATGCAGGTCGTGGCAGTATAAGATACCGCAGCAGTTGGGAATTAAAATTTATGACCTTTCTTGACACTCATCCAAGTGTTAAGAATTGGGCAAGTGAAAGCATCTCTATACCTTATGTTAATCCTGTTGTTGGTAAAACTAAAAGTTATGTTCCTGATTTTTTTGTAGTTTATGAAGATGTAAACAAAAATTTACATGCAGAACTTGTAGAAATTAAGCCTCATAAGGAAACAAGTTTAGAAGCCGCTGGTCGCAGTCAACGAACCCAAATACAAGCGGTTGTGAACCAAGCAAAGTGGAAAGCAGCAGCAGAATGGTGCCAACGTCAGCAAATACAGTTTAGAGTTATTACCGAACATGATATGTTTGCTGGTACCAAGAAGAAAAAACGATAATTAATAGTATGACAGAAAAATTAGAAAATCTTTTTAACTTACCATCGGCACAAAGCAAAGAGGTTGTAGAAGCCTTAGAGAACGCACACCAAATTGAAAGTTCATTGCCACAAGTAGCAGAAGATGCTCTGGACAAAGACCTTGACCAATTAGCAGATCAAGCAGTAGAGAGTTTTGAAAACTTACAATCGCTTGGAATGAATGTAGAAGCCAGGTTTGCAGCACCAATATTTGAAGCAAGTGCCAAAATGCTAACTGCAGCCGTTACTGCAAAATTAGGCAAGGTTCAGAAAAAGTTAAAGCAAACTGAAATTCTACTTAAGATGCAGAAGATGCAGCATGATATGAATAAGGATGCTGGCGGCGATGATTCTCTTAATGTTGAAGCACAAGTATTTGACCGTAACGAACTGTTATCTACATTTAGAAATAAAGATAAATAATAGTGTAGGTCACGGGTTGCCGCCCCACCTACTCTATGTTTATAAGGAACACAGCGCAATGGTATTTACCAGCACTAATCCGCCAAGCGGATATTATGTATATGCCTATATAAGAGCAAGTGACTTAACGCCTTATTATATCGGTAAGGGAACAGGAAAAAGAGTTTATGCTAGACATAATGGCATATCTGTTCCAAAAGATCAGTCTAAAATTATTATACTTGAACACAATTTAACTGAAATAGGTGCATTAGCAATAGAACGCCGCTTAATTCGTTGGTACGGTAGAAAAGATATTGAAACTGGTATATTATTAAATAAAACTGATGGCGGAGAAGGCGCAAGCGGTGGAAAGTTTAATGTAGGAAGAAAACATTCAGCAGAAACAAAAGCAAAGATTAGTGCGGCACATAAAGGAAAACCATCGTGGCACAAAGATAGAAAAAAATCACAAGAGTTTTGTGAAAAATTAAAAAAAGCAAATATTGGTAAGAAACATTCACCTGAAACATTAGAAAAATTATCTGCTGCAAAACAAGGTGAAAAACACAATATGTATGGTACTAAACAATCTGCTGAAACAATTGCAAAAAAAGTAACGACTAGAAAACAAAACGCAAAACCTTTATCAGATGAATCAAGAGCAAGAATATCTGCGGCACAAAAAGCACGATTTAATAAAAACTTTCCGAAAGCAATAAATACTTAATAAAAAAGGTTTAACAATGAAAACCCTAAGACAATATATTTCAGAAACCGAAAAGAAATATGGTTTCCGTGTTAAAATTGCAGAACAATTTTCCAAAGAACAAATGGAAAGTTTGCAAAAAGTATTAGCACGTTGGAATCTCGAAGCTATCAGTGAACCAAAGCACTTGCCAGTAAGCGAAGATCATACAGGATTCTTGCATCTTAAAGCAACAGATTTGTATATGATTGATTTAGTTGTTCAGTATCCAGCAACTCCTGCTGAGATTCAAGCAGCAATTCACGAGGCAACACAAGTATCACTGAGTAGAATTTTAGTTCTTACGCCAAACCAAGAAATTTTAGCAGCACCAATGGTTCCAGAAGCTGATGGTCAGGCAATTCTTGAGAAGAATTATCCAGAACAAAAAGCACCGCAGTTGCTTGCAGATTTAGCAAACGCTATTGCTTCAACTTCAATTGAATATCCTTTTGCAGTAAAGCCAACTGTAGGCAAAACTTCAAATGATTTTCCACAGAGCAACACTAGTCCTGTCGGAACAAGAAAAAATAAACTACCACCACTACCAAGCAGAGCAGGACAACGATAATGCAAATGATTGATGTAATAAAGAAATTACAAGAAATACAAGGACGCAGCCCAGAAGAACTTGGTCGTGCTATCAGTAGTGTTGCAAAGTTAAACACTATTACACCAACTGAGCAGAAGGTTGTTGAAACAAAGACAACAATGCCATCAACAAGCAATGGTTCTTATATGGTTGATGTTCTATCAAAGCTACGTGAACTTGAATCACGCAGTCCAGAAATGGCACATGCTATTCAGAATGCTACTAAAATGGGAGCACCTGTTGCAGAAGGCATTGAAATTAAGACAAGCGGCGATGATGCAATTCTAGCACAGATTCTTAAACTTGCTGGTATGGTAAATGGTGTTAACTCACCTGATATGGCTGGCGCACCTGGCGATGTACCTGGTGCTTCTCCAATGGGCGGCGGTATGCCAGAAATTCCAAGCGATCATGCAATGGTTCCTAGCGAACCAGTAGAACCTATGGGTCTTCCATCTGTAGGTGCAAATCTTCCAAGTATCGATGGCGGTCCTAGCATGGATATTGATATGAGCATGGATAGCGATTTGCCAATTGGTATGAGCGGTCCAGAGACAATTGAAGATGCAGCAGAGCGTCCTTATACCAATAGTCCACACGAAATGACTAAAGGTATTTCAGCAGCAGTGCCAAAAGGCAATGGTATTCATCGTCCAAAGGCAACTTATCCAAAGGTTGCTGGCGGCGATAACCCAACACATGTAGCAGTAAGTTTTGACTAAGGAATCACAATGAACTTTCTAGATTATGTAGCACAAGTAGACAGAGCAATGAAGGCACCAGTTACTGGTGATGTTGTAAACATTGAACTTAACAGTGTTACAAGTGTTCTAGCAACAGTAGTTGAACACAGCGACAAGCATGTAACAATCGCACTTGACAATGCTGCTTGGAATTTACTAGATCGCAATCGTCTACTAAGTGAAGGCACGGCACAACAAATGGCAGAGTTTGTGTTGACATTTGAACGTGATGGCAGCAAGGTTCAAAAGAAGTTCCTTCATCAACCTCCAATGGAAGCTGCTGGCATTACTCCAGATTTTGTTCGTAACATTGCACCAGCAAATAAAATCAGTGAAACAATGAAAGAACAAGGTTACAAATTACGTCATGCAAGTGCAAGCCTTGTAGAAACAGACCAACTTCCAGAAAGCGAAGTAACAGTAATTGCACGTAATCCAAGTGCAACAGAAGCACGTGTTACATTTGAATGTAACTTCAAAAAGACTGATGCAAGTCGTAATAGATTATTTTTAGAAACAGTAGATTGCAGCACCAAGACCGATACTGCACAATACTGGAGTCTTCCTGTAAAAACGAGAGGCTAAGCCGATGCGAGCCAGCGAGTTTATAAGCGAAGGAAAAAAAGCAAAAACACACCGAGACCATGTATCAACCATGCCTGCTAGTATGGTTTATCCTGATATGGACCCAGGCTATGATTATTATCGTTTCATGAATATAGTTGCTGCTCATCCACATCACAAGGCACCGCATGACCACGAGCATTTTCGTGACCATCCATTTGTAAGTGCTTATAGTGATGAAGAAGTAGAAATGTTAAACAATAGCATCAAGGGTCTTGGTCATAAAACAAAGTGGCTTACCAAAACCAAAGGTGTTGAACCTAAATCTACCAATAAAGCAAGTCCAGTTCCACACAACAGTGGCAAGAGAAAGAAATGAGAGCAAGTGAATTTGTAAATGAAGCAAAAGATTATGCTGGTAGTAAGGGAATGTCTCAACAGGCTCTCACAACTATTCCTAATGCACATGTTTATCCTGAATTAGATAACAGCAGTGGTTATATGGCATATCGTTTTGGTGTTGCGCTTGCCGGTATGCCAGAAAAGAAAATGGCTAAGGCAAGTCCAACTGGTCTTAAGATGGTAACAATCAGTTATACACCAGCAGAAGAAGAAATTCTTAATGCAACAGCAGCATATTTTGGTACTCCAAAAGTTCAGTTAACACCAGAAGAAAGTAGCGAACCCGACTATGTAAATCCAATTAGTCCAGTTCCACATAATAGCGGTAAAACGAGAAAGAAAAATGGATAATCTTGCTCAACTTAAAATTCTTGCTGGTGTTAAGAAGCATACATTTACTGAAAATGAAGGCAGCAATATTAGTTTAACTGGTATGGAAAAACGTGCACTAGAAAAGAAAAATAATATTCAACCTGGTACACAGGAATGGTTCCAACTATGGTTTAGTCGTCCTTACCTTACTGGAGAAAAACCAGTATGAGAGCCAAAGAATTTATAACTGAACAAGAAGATTATGAAAAAGATTTTTCGGCTGACCACAAAGATTGGGAACCACGTGAAATACCTGGTGCTTTCGTAATTCCTGATGCCAGCGCAAACTTTTATAGAATGTATCGTTATGGCATTCTAATGGCTCGTAGTCCTGAACCACAGCCAGATGCGTATGATGACCAAACCGCACTTGGCGATAAATTGATTATTGCACCTTACAGTGATGGCGATATTGCAACAATGCAAGGTGCAAGTACAGCAAGTGGACACGCAGCAGTAAAATCACACAGCTATAATAATAAAGCTGAACATAGTGACGTAAATCGTGTTAGTCCAACTGCTAAGTTTGTTCCGACAAAACGTCCATCCCAACGTTAACCTACGTAATCTAACCAACTCTTATGCTTAATATTATAATTAAACTGTTTACGACGAGCAGTTAGCGTCCAGTAATCTGGTCTAAATGGCTCACGAATTGGCTTAATTAACTTATTGCCTTTGTTATGATTGCACTTCTTACATGATGTAGCACAGTTTTCCCAATTGGTTTTGCCACCCTTGCTAATAGGAATAACATGGTCAATGTTAAGGTCGTGCGGTTCAAAAGTCTCAGCACAATATTGACACTGAAATAAGTCACGAATATACAGATTCTGGCGGCTAAAGCGAATGCCTTTGCTGAAACTATGATAATCTTTGGTTATTGCAAGCGCAGGCACAAACATAGTCGTTGAAGGACTATGAATTTCCCAATCATCGTAGTATTCAAGAATCTTAATACGATCCATAAAATGTAGTTTAACGCTTTGTTGCCATGGTATAACACTTAGTGGTAACCATGAAAGTGGTTGATAGTTAGCGTTTAGAATCAGTGTGTCTGACATATAAGTTATTTACTTCTTGTTTGTGACAATTTAATAATACTACACATACAAAATATGTCAATAAATATTTGCATGGCTAAACCAATAGAGAATAATTTAACTAAAAAACCGCATAAACGTATGCAAATGACTCAAAAAGAGATCATTGAGTTTAGTTTATGTGCTGACCCTGACACTGGACCAGAATATTTTATTAGAAATTTCTTTTATATTCAGCATCCAACACGAGGGAAACTGCAGTTTGTTCCGTTTGACTATCAAGAAGAATTACTAACAAACTATCATAGTTTTAGATTTAGTATCAATATGCTTGGTCGTCAAATGGGTAAGACTACTATTGCCGCTGGTTATCTATTGTGGTATGCAATGTTCATTCCTGATAGTACTATTCTTGTGGCAAGTAACAAATATACTGGTGCACAAGAAATTATGCAACGTATTAGATACGCATATGAAAACTGTCCAGATCACATTCGTGCTGGTGTGGTTGATTATAATAAAGGTTCGCTTGGATTTGATAATGATAGTCGCATTGTAAGTGCCACCACCACTGAAACAACAGGTCGTGGTATGAGTATTTCACTGCTATACTGTGACGAAATGGCATTCGTTCGTCCTACTATTGCTAAAGAATTTTGGACATCTATTAGTCCTACGCTGTCAACGGGTGGTAAAGCAATTATTACATCTACCCCAAATAATGATGAAGATCAATTTGCAGATATTTGGAAAGAAGCCAATAAAAAGTTTGATTCTCATGGCAATGAAACACCATTGGGCAGAAATGGATTTAGCCCATATCTGGCAACATGGGATCGCCATCCAGAACGTGATCGTGATTGGGCAGAGCGTGAAATGAGCAGCGTTGGCATTGATCGTTTCCGCCGTGAGCATAATTGCGAGTTTATCATCTATGATGAAACACTTATTGCGCCAGGCATTCTTGTTGACTTGAATGGAATTGAACCTATTGAAAAACAAGGACAAGTTCGTTGGTATGAAAAACCACAACGCAATCATGTTTATATTGTAGCACTTGACCCAAGTCTTGGAACTGGTGGCGATCCTGCTGCTATTGAAGTGTATGATGCAACTACTATGCGTCAAGTAGCAGAGTGGCAACACAACCTTACTATTATTCAAAAACAAGTGCTAATTATGGCTGAAATCTGCAAGTATATTAAAGAAACAACAGGCAGTGCTGGTGATATCTATTACAGTGTAGAAAACAATACCATCGGTGAAGCAGCATTAAACGCAGTTGCTGATATTGGTGAAGAAAATATACCAGGCAGTTTCTTAAGTGAACCAAGTAATAGTGGTGGACGTAGGTTCCGTAAAGGTTTCAATACTACACCAAAGAGTAAGATTGCAGCCTGTTCTAAGTTCAAACTATGGATGGAAACAGGCAAGATTAAACTACATAGTAAGAGTTTAATAAGTGAACTTAAAACATTTGTTGCACATGGCGTAAGTTATGCAGGTAAAGTTGGTGAAACCGATGACCTTGTAATGGCAACGTTACTTGCAGTTCGTATGATTCTACATCTACGCATGTATGATAGTAGAATTAGTGATGGATTGGCTATGGAAGCTGCAGACATCATTCCACCAATGCCATTTGTAATGCTATAACGAGATAAATAATCCTATGAGTAATTTAAATCAGGCAGCAGAAGATTTATTTTTTAAATTGCGTAATCGTTTTCCTAAAATCAATTTAGGTGACGAGAACGGTAAAACTACTGTTGACCCAGAAAAAGGTAGATTTTTTAATTTTACGTATACTGATAAAGACAGTAAGCGTGAGTATGGCGATATTAGTTGTTCTTTGATTGATGGCAGTAGCCTTAAGGTATTCTTTGATACAGCAATTACTGAACGCATGTTGCCAGAAGATAAGAATTATTGGTATCAATTTTTGCGTGAATTGCGTCGTATGGCAAAAAGCCATATGCTGAACTTTGATGTTCGTGATATCACAAAAGACACATTGAGCCGCCGTGATTATGAATACATGATTAAACTTAACCCTGAGAAGAAGAAAATGAAAGAATCATTAGAAGAAAGCCGTGTTGTATGGCAACGTCGTGGCAAGATTAGTGAAGGCGATCTTAATAATGTTCGCATCCATGTTGTTCATAACGAAAAGATGTTAGAAAATCCAAACAACCGTTTGCTTAAAGTAGATCGTATCTATTGCGTAAATGAAGCAGGTGAAAAGTTCCTTCTTCCATTTAAAAGCGTTAGTGGCGCAAAGGCAATGGCAAATCACATTAGTCGTGGTGGCAATCCTTATGATTCTAATGGTCAGGTTATCTCTCGTGCAGTAAACGAAATGCGCAATCTCGGTCGTTTTGCGAGTGCTACTCGCAGTCGCACATTTGAAGCAGCAGAAGCAGGCAATGTTATCAAGGCTGCACAAGAAATGAAAGAAAGCATTAAGCGTCATCTTAATCGTTTAAGCAATAACAGCCGTTCATTTGCTGAAAGCCTAACAGCATTAAATGATTTCTTGAGTGAACAAAGCGACGATGTAACCGAAGTAAAAGGTTGGTTTACACAACAAACATATAATGAAAACCTAGACAATTATATTGCAAGTGCCGCTGGCGCATACAAAAAACTAAGAGAGAACGCTATGAATAAACTTGATGAAGTCAGTGGTGCAGTTGAAAAGAAAATTCTTGATCCTAACTTTAAGTTGGTCCTAAAAGCAGATAGCGGACTTGATAAACTTATGGTAACTCGCCAATATACCGATACAACTGCTCTACTAACTGCAGTGCTTGGTGATATTGCTAACCGTTTAATTGCAAAGGATGGAGATGATGTTGCTAACTTTGCTGCACTTATGGGTGACCTTGTAAGCAGTGAAGGTGAAGCATTTGGTCAACGCAGCGAACCAGAATATAACCGTGATAAGAAACTTGCTATTGTTCTTGCACAAAAGTATATGAAAGACTTAGGCAAAATTCATAAGAACCCAGAGTATGCTGGTGAAGTTCGTAAAGAACCTAATGCTCGCCCAAGCGATCTTCGCAAGGTCAAGAGTGCTGGAGATGAGTTTGAAGAAAGCATTATGGGTCTTGGTGAAAGCCCAATGAGTCAACCAGTGCAAATTAATGGTAAGCAAGTTGATGTTGATTCATTGGAAGTTGTTATTCCTGATACATCAGATTACCCAGATTTCAGCGATGCTTATTTTAGTGCTGGTTTATATACCGATGGCACGCCTATTGATGACCAAACCCTTGAAGACTTAGGTAGAACTCACGGTGATTTGCTACATATGACAGCACATGACCAAGTTCAAGGCATGTATGATGAAAGTGCTGTTAGTGAAGAAGAAGTAGAAGAAAGCGGACTTCAATATTATACTGGTAAAAAGAAGTATGGCAAAGATGGCATGGCTGCACTTGCAAAAGCAGGTCGTGAAGGCGCAAGTCAAGAAGAACTTGGCAAGATTAAAGACAAGTATATGAAAGAAGAAGACATTGATGAAGCAGATATGACTCGTCGTGGATTTCTTGGAGCATTGGGTGCAGGATTAGGTGCTGCCGCTCTTGGCTCTATTGCTGGTTCATCAAACGCCAAGGCTGACAATGCGATTGATCCAAAGGGACCAGATAGAAAAAAAGAATTGGTTCAACTAATTAAAACTGGAAAAATAGCAAGCTATGATGATTATGTAAATTGGGCATTTAGTAAAGCAGTAGAAGATGCTCCCATTCTTAAAAAAGGTGTCAAAGATGCAACCGATCAGGAGATCAAAAATACAGTCATTCATTTTGTAACATCTAGCCTAAATTTACCTAATTATAGTAAAATTTCAAACCAATTAGCACACAGTGGTACAACCACTTTTGATTGGAGTAATCCACCAACGCAAATTCGTCAAGTAATCCAAAGTTATCTTACAAATATGAAAGCAAATGAGAGTGCAGTAAATGAAGAACCAAACGAAGGCAATGAGTTTAGTGGTGCATTAGCTGCAGCAAAGGCTAGTGGCAAGAAAGAATTTAAAGTAGATGGCAAAACCTATCCAGTTAAGGAAGGCGATGCAAGCGAACCAGAACATCCAGATGCTGATGCTGATGACAAGCGTTGGGATGATCAAGAAGACGTAAAAGAAAATAAACCAAAGGGAACCCCAATGAAAAACAAAAATATTGAAGAAATGCGTAAATTGGCAGGTCTGCCTTTGATGGAAAACTATATCTACGCACAAGAAGAAAGCGAAGATGAAGAAAATGCTCCTGATACTGTTCCGCACAGTGCTAATGAGCCAAGTGCTGACGACAAGGCAGAATATGATCAAGAAGGTCGTATGGCTAAGAGTGATTTGAAAACTGCAAAAGATGCAGCAGACGAACTGCGTTCAATTCTTGATGATGAAGAAAATCTTCCAGAATGGGTTCAGGCCAAGATTACAAAGGCTGTTGATTATCTAGACACTGCTCGTGACTATATGAAAGACAACGATGTAGAATATACTGACGAAAGCATTGAAGAAGCCAAGAAGAAAGGCAAGCCAGATTATCTTGACTTTGACAAAGATGGCGACAAGAAAGAAACAATGAAGAAGGCACTTAGCGATAAGAAGAAGATGAAAGAAAGTGCTGATCTAACTTGGTTACAAGCAGTAGCGGGAATTGTTAGAAAATGATTGACGCAATTTCAGATATTAAGAGACTTAGTGGTCTTGTTGAATCAGAACAAGTAAATGAAGCAGCAATGCGAACTATTGATGATGCAATAAACGCACTTGCAAACTTGCGCCAACGTGCAAAAGAAATGCAGATCAATCATGTCAATACTGGTGGTCTTTCTAATGACGTTGTAGAAGAATTATATAATGTAATATTATTTTTAGAAAAACATAGGGATATAATGCACAATGGCTGATACATATGATTTAGCATGGCTCCAAAATTGGGCATCAACACAAACTTATACTGATAGCGGTGCAGCAAGTTGGGCAGTAATTTCACAAGTTATTCCTAACTTTCCTAACCACAGTGTCACACTTGGTGCAACAGATGATGGACGTTATCAAATTATTCTTGCTGGTGACCAAGTAGATGGAACACCAGTTTATATTAATCCACCAGCGTAATGAAAACACCTCTACTCACGGATATAGAAGCATATCCTCAATATCCGTGGGCAAGGTGGGTTTACAATAAGTTATTACTATCACAAGCACTGCAATATGAGTGCGCTCCTCACGGTATCCCCCCTAAAACATATCCTGTATTTTCCAAACCAATAATAAATTTAGAAGGAATGGCACTTGGTAGCCGTGTCTGGAATAGTGCGGACGATGTTGAGTATATTGCTGGTCACTTTTGGATGCCATTATTCACGGGTACACACTGTTCCTACGATATTCAATTATTAGGCGGTGAAGTAATACACTGCAAGAAGGCAACTGCGCATCCAACTGCTGATCATAAAGTCATAGAATACTGGCGTATTGAAAATGGTGATATAGATGAAGCCCAATCTATATGGAAGAACCTACTTCCAGAGTTCACAGGTTATGTAAACTTTGAAACAATGGGTGGTAAAATATTTGAAGTTCATCTACGTTGGTCAAGTGAATGGTATGATTGGTATTATAAACCACTTTTTTACAGCGTTCCAGTATGGTGGAAAAATTTACCAAAAACTATTGACATTCCACCAAACACCTGTTATGTTAAGGATGTGTGCGGCGATATTACGAATCAGTCATTGGAAATTAAACGCAGTCATCTAATACTCTGTGAAGATTTGGCAGAGGGACTAGCACTGCGTGACAAAATAATTTCAAATAATTGAAGAAATATATTGCATCTATCTTATCGTTGGTGTATAAATAGATATATGCAGTGGAGAGAGTTCCATTGTATAAGGCACATAAGGCAACAGAAAAGGAAAACATTATGGCTTCATTGGCAGAAATCCGTGCGAAACTCGCACAACAAGAATCCCGCAACGGCGGAAATAACAGCGGCGGCGGTCGTGATAACGCAATTTACCCACATTGGGATATCCCAGAAAGTTCAACAGCACGTATCAGGTTCTTGCCTGATGGTGATGCGAAGAATGACTTTTTCTGGGTTGAACGTGCAATGATCCGCTTGCCATTTGCAGGTGTTAAGGGTCAGATGAACAGCAAGCCCGTGACTGTTCAGGTTCCTTGTATGGAAATGTGGAACGAAACTTGTTCCATTCTTACAGAGGTTCGCACATGGTTCAAGGACAAGAGCCTTGAAGAAATGGGTCGCAAGTATTGGAAGAAGCGTTCGTATCTTTTCCAAGGCTTTGTACGTGAAAATCCACTTACCGAAGACAGCACTCCTGAGAATCCAATTCGTAGGTTTGTAATTAGCCCAAGCATTTATCCTTTGATCATTGCTGCATTGAAAGACCCTGATATTGAAGAACTACCGACAGACTATGATAAGGGTCTGGACTTTAGTGTCACTAAAACGAGCAAGGGTCAGTATGCAGATTATGCTACCAGTAAGTGGGCCCGTAAGGAATCAGCACTCACTCAGACAGAACGTGCGGCAATTGATGCCTATGGTTTGTTTGATTTGAAGAGTTTCCTTCCAAAGAAACCTGGTACTGATGAACTTAAGATTATCAAAGAGATGTTTGAAGCATCTGTTGATGGCGCTACCTACGATGAGTCACGTTGGAGTCAGTATTACAAGCCAAGTGGTTTGAACGGTAACAACAACAGCGATACTGATGATGTTCCCTCTGCAAAGCCAGCAGTAGCTTACAGCCGTCCAGCACCAGTTCAAGAGGACGTTCCTTTTGATATGGACGATACGCCAGTTGCAAGTGCACCAGTAAGCACTGCTCCAAAGAGTGGTGGTGAAAGCAACCAACGTGCTGCAGAAATTCTCAGCATGATTCGTAATCGCAAGACTGCAGAATAATAGCACTATTCAGGACAGGATTTAGTAGTCCTGTCCTGTTTTTTAATTGGAAAAATAAAATGAAATTTGTTTGGTCTAAAACAGGCGATTATATTGAGTTTGACTCATTCAATAATAATTTTCTAGAATTAGTCATCGATGAATGGAATAAAAGTTCTATTAATAAGTTTACCTTTGACAAAAAACTTGATGTTATTTTAGAAAAAGATAACTTAGATAAAAATTTAAATTTAGTTAATGATTTTTTAAAAAAATTAAATGTATCTCCATTTGTATGTAAATTTGATGATTTAAATCAAGATTCATTAAATTTATTACATAAGGAATGGGTGTTGTTTCATATTAACAATTCAGCAATATCAATGCTATTAAATAAAAATAAAATTTTAAAAGATGCATTTAGTGATATAAACATTAGTATTCATCGTTTAGAAAGTATATTTTCTATAACATTGAATAACAATAGTGTTATCTCAGTTCGTAACCCCTATAAAGAATCAATTACCACTTTTAATCAGACAAATCTTTATTTTCATAATTCAAACCTTGGCAGATCAAGTTATAGCAAGTGGAAAAACAATGACAAAAGTATTCATGGATTAGATAGAAATGACATGAGTGAAGTATACGGTATTATAGAGTTTAATTTACATGTACCACATACGGTATTACCACCTATAGAATATCAAAATTGGTGTAAAGAAAATAAAATTGAGTGTGCTGGAAATAAAATATCTATAGGAAATTTTAAAAATTTACAAGATAACCTTACTATTTACAGAAATTTGTTTGTAAAAAATTTTAATATCGATGATAATTATTGTTTTTTAGAAATTTAAATTGATCTAATCCCCCCCAACGGTTATAATAAAATAATAGGAGAAACTATGGCTAAACCATTTGACATTTCAAAATTTCGTAAAAGTCTTACCAAGAGTATTGAAGGTCTCAGTATTGGATATAATGATCCAACTGATTGGGTCTCAACGGGTAACTATACACTTAACTATTTAATTAGTGGTGACTTTAATAAGGGTATTCCGCTAGGCAAGGTTACTGTATTTGCTGGCGAGTCTGGCGCAGGCAAGAGTTATATCTGCAGTGGTAATATTGTTCGTCATGCACAGGAACAAGGCATTTATGTTGTTCTTGTTGATAGTGAAAACGCACTTGACGAAGATTGGCTTAAGGCACTTGGTGTAGATACCAGTGAAGAAAAACTTCTTAAACTTAATATGGCAATGATTGATGATGTTGCCAAGACAATCAGTGAGTTTATGAAAGAATATCGCACAATGCCAGAAGATGGTCGTCCAAAGGTGTTATTTGTGATTGACTCGCTTGGAATGTTGCTTACTCCAACTGACCTTAATCAGTTTGAAGCAGGTGATCTTAAAGGCGACATGGGACGTAAGCCAAAGGCGTTAACTGCGCTGGTTCGTAACTGTGTTAATATGTTCGGTGCAGCAAATGTTGGTATGGTAGCAACCAACCATACCTATGCATCACAGGATATGTTTGATCCAGATGATAAGATTTCGGGTGGTCAAGGTTTTATCTATGCTTCTTCTATTGTTGTTGCTATGCGTAAGTTAAAGTTGAAAACTGATGAAGATGGCAATAAAACTACAACAGTCAATGGTATTCGTGCTGCGTGTAAGATTATGAAGACACGCTATGCCAAGCCATTTGAAAGTGTTCAAGTTGAAATTCCATATAAAACTGGTATGAGTCCGTACAGTGGATTGATTGATATGCTTGAAAGTCAAGGTATTCTTGTTAAGGCTGGCAATATGTTGCAATATACAAGTCCTGTTACTGGCGAGATTACCAAAGCATTTCGTAAAAACTGGACAGATGAACAACTTAATATAATTATGAGTGAGTATGCAAAACATACTCCTGTTACGAATAAGGAAGAAACCGAAGATGAGTGATACAAGCGAATTACTTGTTCAATTTTGGCAAACAGTAAAAGAATATATTTCAGCAAAAGATCGTCAAGTAGCAGCCGACCATGTTATCAATGAGTTGGTTGAATTAGGCATTACAGATCACGATTTACAACAACTAGCCGTTGATAGTGCCATGCGAGCAGCAATTGCTGAGCATTTAGACGTAGAAGAAACTGATGAAGACAGCGAAGACGACGAATGAGTGGTTGGTATACCAAAGTAAGTCAAGATTTGTCCAATATTCCAAACTTCATAGAACACTATGAAGGCGAATTGGAAAGCGCAAAACGTGATATTGGCATCTATGGAAACGTAGAGAAAAATCTTAGCGGCTTGCCTGGTATTACTGAACATCGTTTTAATCAGCTACAGGAAATTGAGGCTATTCTTAATCATCTGAACATTCAGTTGCGTAAGATTCGTCGCAAACATTTTCAAAAATACCTAGAACACTATGCTCGTGCACTAACCGCACGTGATGCAGAAAAGTATGTTGATGGTGAAGAAGAAGTCATTGACTTTGAAACTATCATCAATGAAGTTGCCTTACTACGTAATCGGTGGTTGGGAATCATGAAAGCAATGGAAAGTAAAAACTTTATGCTTGGTCATCTGGTCAAGTTAAAAACTGCTGGCATGGAAGATTTTAATATATCTTAATTATTTAATTAAGTGTATAATCAATAATATATACAAGATATCAACGAGGATAATATGAAGAAAGCACTTATTACAGGCATTGCCGGTCAAGACGGCAGTTATCTAGCAGAACTTCTGCTTAACAAAGGTTATCAAGTTCATGGTCTTATTCGCCGCAGCGCAAACTTTGACCACCCAAATATTCAAGATGTTAAGGATCAAGTAACATTTCACAATGGTGATTTGAGTGATTCAAATAGCATCCGTAATCTTATTGACAAGGTAGAACCAGATGAGATTTATAATCTTGCTGCACAAAGCCATGTTAAGGTATCATTTGATATGCCAGAGTTAACTGGTGATACAAATGCTCTTGGACCGCTACGTATCCTAGATAGCATTCGTAGTCTTAAATTAACAAATAAGACCAAGTTCTATCAGGCATCAACCAGTGAAATGTTTGGTATCCAGAAGTTTAACCCACAGAAAGAAGATACTCCTTTCTATCCTGGTTCCCCTTACAGTGCAGCCAAGTTGTATGCTTATTGGATCACGGTAAACTATCGTGAAAGTTATAAGATTTTCGGTTGCAATGGTCTGCTATTCAACCATGAATCTCCTCGTCGTGGTGAACTCTTTGTTACACGTAAGATTACCAAAGCATTTGCTAACATGGTATTGGGCAAGCAAAAGGTGTTGGAACTTGGTAATATGGATAGTCTTCGTGATTGGGGTCACGCCAAAGATTATGTTCGTGCAATGTGGATGATGCTACAACACGAAACGCCAGATGATTATGTTGTTGCAACAGGCGTTCAAAGCAGCATCCGTGATTTCTGTAACTCAACTGCTGAATACTTTGGTATCAAGTTAGTTTGGGAAGGAACCGGCATTAATGAAGTTGCTCGTAATTCTGTAACTGGTGATGTAATGATTAAGGTCAACCCAGAGTTCTATCGTCCAGTTGATGTTGTTAATATTCAAGGTGACGCTACCAAGGTTCGTGAAGTTCTTGGTTGGAAGCCAGAATATACACTACAAGACCTTGTTAACGACATGTGCGAAACCGATTACAATTTGGCAAAGAAAGGTTGAACATGGGACAGTTAGTATTTGCACCAATTAGTGTTGGCGATTTGTGGGACAAGATTACTATTCTCAACATCAAGTTAGAAGAATATAGTAAGGTTGACAATGAAACCAATCGTATCAAGATTGAGTATGTTAATAAAGAATTAGCAGAACTCATGAAGATTATTGATGAACTTGAAGAACCAACTGAGCCAGTCGATGATGTTGTCAAGAATCTCAAGGCAGTAAATCATATGATTTGGCGACATGAAGATGTTGTGCGAACATATGGCACAGACTTAAAGCCATACGACAGTGAGTTTATCAAATTAGTCACTGATGTTCATCAAGGTAACAAAGACCGTTGCCAATACAAATTAGATATCAATAAACTTTACAATAGCGATATTGTAGAAACAAAGTCATATATCAACGAGGGATTGAAATGAAGAAGATTTTAGAATTAGGTGATCACTACGTAAGTGATTTTATGAAGCCAGGCGCAGAAATGCGTGAAACAAAGCCATGGAGTCTTGATTTGTATCTTGACGAAACCATTGGCGCAGTTCGTCTTGACGGTGTTGCACCACTTGACAAGATGTATGGTCAGTATTGGTATCGTAGTGGTATCAATACAAGTATGACAAAGCAATTAGGTGAAATCGTAAGCGAGATTACTAGTCGTACAAAGATTAACGATGGCGATATCTGGTTGGATATTGCTTGTAATGATGGTACGCTACTTCGCCAAGTTCCTGATAACATGATTAAGTTGGGTATTGATCCTGCCGATGATTCATATTTGGAAGAAAGCCAAAAAGTTGCCGAAGTCAAGCAAGATTTCTTTAGCAAGGAAGCATATGAAAGCCTTGGTTATGGCAATGAAAAGGCAAAGGTTATTACTTGTATTGCTATGTTCTATGACTTAAACGATCCACGTCCATTCATTCGTGATGCTCATTCTATTTTGGCAGATGATGGTGTATTCGTTCTTCAAATGAGTTATACTCCGCTTATGTTGAAGCAGTTGGCATTTGATAACATTTGCCATGAACACGTTTATTACTATGATCTTCGTAGTATTCGTAAATTGTTTGCAAGTGAAGGTTTTGTTCTGCGTGATTGTTCACTAAATGACACTAATGGTGGTTCATTCCGTGTAACTTTCCAGAAGGATACAAGCGACGAGAAGACCTTTGCTACACGACAGATTCGTGACGTTTGTGAAATGCGTATTTCTTCAACTCTTGCATACGAAACACAACATTGGGATATCACCGATGTAAAACTTTGGAAAGACTTTGGTGACAATATCTGGTCATTGAAGGCGCAAGTTCTTGATTTCTTGCATCAAGCAAAGGCAGAAGGAAAGAAGGTTTATGGATATGGTGCATCAACCAAAGGCAATACGCTGTTGCAGTTGTTTGGAATTACACCAGATTTGCTAACTGCTATTGCTGAACGTTCACCATATAAGTTTGGTTTACAGACTGTCGGAACTAATATTCCGATTGTTAGCGAAGAAGAAATGAGAGCAGCTAACCCCGATTACTTGCTTGTTCTTCCTTGGCACTTTATTGATGAGTTCGTTAAGCGTGAAGGTGACTTCATCGCAAAGGGCGGTAAGCTAGTAGTTCCTTGCCCAACCTTCCAGGTTATTGGATAATCTATGGAGAACATAGTATTCTTTAATCACTGGCATTACGGTGACCTATTCTCCACGAGAGGATGGGTTGCCGATATCAAGCGACAGATGCCAGAAACAAATTTTTATTATGCACATAAGAAAAATGGTCGTGCAATTGTTGACCTTGTAGAGACACTTGATGAAGAAAACAACCGCATGGTTCTTGATGGCATTGATCAATGGAAACGTTTTGGCAGTGACGATGATACCGTTCTTATCAACACGTGGGTAGGGTCATATATGGGATTATGGGCTAACACCCATCCTTCCTACGTTAGTCATCAACGTATTATTGGCGAGTGTTACAACAACCTGCGTCAGCAATTTGGTATTGACCTCAAATTAAGTGATGATGTGTGGGATTATGTTCCACAGATTGATTATAGTGCATATAATCGTGCTGCTGTAGACGACAATAGCAATTTAGCAGGTAACGTATACCTATTCTGCAATAGTGCAGTAGCAAGTAAGCAAAGCAGCATGGATAATATGCAGAAGATTATCGAATATGTTGCAGCAAATCATAGTAAAGATACATTTGTAGTTACTGAAAAGTTTGAAACTAAAGTTGATAACATTGTCTTTACAAGTGATATCTTTAATGACACTTGTGATTTGTGTGATATTTCTTATCTATCAACAAAGGTTAATTTAGTTGTTGGTAAGAATAGTGGACCATTCACTTATGCCAATACTAAACAAAACTTGCTTGATAAGAACAAGGTATTTGTAAACTTTAGTCATAAGCCAGAAGATGTTTTGCCATATGGTTTAGATATTAAGGCTGACTTCCGCCATAGTGATGTTACCTATTCAAGTCCAGCAGTAAAAATTATTGAAACTGCTATTAACGATATCTATAATAATAAACAAATTAGCGGCTACCACATAGTAAAGTAAATTAAATGACACATAGATTTTTATTTGTTAATACAAGAGAAGCATCTTGTAGTATATACGAGAAAGGTTTAACTTTCTATGAACTAATGAAATCTTCTCCTAATTGGAAGATGGATTATTCAGAAGTTCAATTTCTTAATCGTAATGAATTGCATAACGGTCGTATTGTTGGACCTGATGGTCGTAGTCCACCACAATATGATGCTATTATATGGAACTATCATCCATACACCATGCGTGAAATGGAACACATTGATTGCACACAGTTCTATAAGTTTCCTGGTGTAAACTATTGTATGGTAGTAGAAGAAATACGTGACGATGCTAATCCAGTAGTAGATAATGTTCCCGATAGTTTCAATGGATATATTGTTCTTGATCCTACAAAGAAATTTGGCAATCCACGTTTCCATGCTTTTCCACGGGTCTTGCCAAAGATTGTTACTAGTTACAAATTTGTGCCAAAGGTTCCTGTTATTGGTTGCTATGGATATGTAACTGTTGACAAAGGTTTTGATTTAATTGTCAAGGCAGCAAGTGAAGAGTTTGAGCAATCAATTGTCCGTATTAATCTACCACAAGCAGCATACAGTGACCAGAATAAGGCATTGTTAAATCAAGTGTTAGATACTTGTCGTATAGCTGCTCGTGATAATGTTGAATTGCGTATTACACATGATTTTATGAGCAATGATGAATTGATTGATTGGTGTTCACAAAATACTGTAAATGCTTTCTTCTATCAACGTCATATTTTAGGTATTGCTGCTGCACCTGACCAAGCAATTGCAAGTGGTCGTCCTATTGCGGTAAGTTCTAATCCTACATTCCGCCATATTTTACAATATCAGAAGCCATACCCAGAAATGAGTTTGCGTGAAACAATTGAAAATGGCGGCGAGTATGTTCGACAGATTCAACAAGACTGGAGCCAAGAACGTTGCATTGAACGACTAACAGAAATTATATTTGACAGCGGTGAGGAATAAAATGAAAACAGCAATTGTTATTGGTGCTGGTGGATTTATAGGTAGTCATGTTGCCAATCGTCTCAAAGCAGATGGTTATTGGGTTCGTGGAGTTGATCTAAAAGCACCTGAGTTCGCCTCAACTGCATGTGATGAGTTTTTTATTGGCGATTGTCGCAACCCACAAGTAGTTGATTTTATTATTGACCAAAAGGTTGATCAGGTATTCCAACTTGCTGCTGACATGGGGGGAATTGGTTATATTGGTAATGTTGATAATGATGCCGATGTTATGACAAACAGTGCTAAGATTAACCTTAATGTAGCAGATGCTGCTTGCCGCCAAGGTGTTGAACAAGTATTCTTTAGCAGCAGTGCTTGCGTTTACAATGAATACAATCAGGTAGACCCACAGAATCCAGATTGCCGTGAAGATACTGCATATCCTGCACATCCTGATACTGAATATGGTTGGGAAAAATTGTTTAGTGAGCGACTTTATCTTTCGTATAATCGTCAGTATGGTATGCGCAACCGTATTGCACGTTTCCACAACATATTTGGTGAACATGGAACATGGCGTGGTGGTAAGGAAAAAGCACCAGCAGCAATTTGTCGTAAAGTTGCAATGGCAAGTGAAGGTGGCGAAATTGAAGTATGGGGTGATGGATTACAAACTCGTTCATTCTTACATATTGATGACTGCGTAGAAGGCATTATGCGTCTTATGAACAGTGACTTTGAAGGTCCAGTAAACATTGGCAGCGATTATCTTATTTCAATTAATGACCTTGTGCTAATGGTAAGTGGCATTGCGGACAAAACAATTACTATTAAGCATATAGATGGGCCGCAAGGTGTTCGTGGTCGCAACAGCAATAATGATCTTATTAGGGAAAAACTAAACTGGGTGCCTACTCAAGATTTACATGCTGGTTTAACTAAAACATATAATTGGATTGCGCAACAAGTAAAGGCAGCAAATGAAAAAATCTAAAATACTTTATGTAACTACGCCAGTTACTGTCGATGATGGTCGTTGCCGCAGTGGTGAAAGTTTAACTGGTGGGTTGCTTGCTGATGTTCTAGTAAATCATCCTATCTACAATGTTGAAGTTCTTTATACTGATGATAGACAAGAAACTCAACAAAAGATTATGAACTATAGACCAGATGTATGTATTTTAAACTATCATCCAGGTGTAAATCCTTGGATGGAAACATTAAATCTACGTTCACTATATCCAGATATGAAAACGTTTTGTATTGTTTATGATAAGGCAAATCAGTTTGCCGAACAATGGAATCCATACACACATCCTATATGGCAATATATGTTGACCTTTGAGGATAGTGCTGTTGAGAATGAAGGTGTGTTTAGAGTAAATCACGTTCTACCTGTATCACCCACTGTAAGCTATGAAGAAAAAACTATTCCAGTATTTGGTTGGCAAGGTTTTCCTGCACCGTGGAAAGGTGTTGATAAAATGGCAGCACAAGTTCAACACGAATTTGATGAAGCTATTATACGACTGCACATGCCAGATGGATATTTTACACAGCAAAAGAACTTTTATGGTCCACAGATCGTTGCTCATGTTAACTCAATCATTACCAAACCTGGTATTAAAATTGAAGTTAGTAATGATTGGCTTGACGAACAAGGCATTGTAAACTGGCTTGCACAAAATACAGTCAATTGTTATTTTTATGATTATCTTGATGGTGCTGGTATGAGCGGTAGCATTGATTATGCTATCGCTGCAAAGCGTCCTATTGCAATGAAAAAGAGCCACCAGTTTAAACCTTATTGGAACTTGGAACCAACTATTTTAATTGAACAAAGTAGTTTAAAACAAATTATTGCTAATGGCACAACACCATGGGAACCCATTTATAAGCGTTTTACAAGAGAACAAATATGGGAAGATTTTAATAGAATATTCAGTAGGATTGGATTATGACTTATAAATTTGCACTTATAAACAAAGACCGTGGTGCTTGCAGCATGTCAACTATTGGTAGAATGTTACATAACGTTCTTAAAGACGGTGCGAACTATACCATGGATTACTTTGAAACCAATGATTTAGATATAGCCGCACTTAATAACGGTAAGGTTATTCATCGTGGTAAAGAACGTGAACCATATGATGCTTACTTCTTTAACTATCATATTTCTACAATGCGTGAGCAAAGTGGTGTCCGCAGTGAAATGATTTGTAAGAACTTGCCTGGTATGAAGTTTTGCTTTCACTTTGAAGGTTTTCCAAACAATCCTTACGCAGGCTTAGAAGGCGTTAATTTAGATGACTTTGATGCATATTTTTGGGTAGACCCAACCGCTGATTTTCATGACAAACGGTTCTATGCATTTCCACGTCCACTTGGCACTGCAAAGGTTCAACCATACACGGAAAAAGAAATACCAGTTATTGGAACATATGGTTTAGCTGGTCATGGTAGAAATCTTGGTGCGCTAGTTCACGCAGTAAATGCAGAGTTTGATCGTGCAATCATTAGAATGAATTATGCACCTGGCAGTTACTATGGCGATGTTGGCGGCTATGCCAAGATGGAAGTTGCTACACAGTGCTTGCCTATTGCTAAACCTGGCATTGAAATACGACTTACTGAAAATTATTTCAGTGACCAAGAATTGTTAGAATGGTTGGCACAAAATACTCTTAATGTATTCTTCTATGCTCGTAATACAACTGGCATTAGCAGTGCAACTGACCAAGCATTAATGGTTGGTCGTCCAATGATATGCAGTGGTGATCATGCTTTCCGTCATATTCACCAGTATATTCCACCATATCCACAAACAAGTTTTAAACAAGCAATTGAGATTGGTACGGAGCAAGTTGCTAAAATGCAACAAGCATGGAATGGTGAATCATGCAAGAAACGTTTTGCTGAAATATTGTTTGATGAAAACGGTAAATTAATATCGAAGCATGGCTAATTCTAACCCAAGTAGCGGCAGATTATATTCTTTAATTCTTTCATTACTGCCAGTATAACCTCTGCTACTTGTGCCTTCTACAACAACCTTGTTGTAATCTAAACCCTTAATATCACAGAATATTTTTGCTTGTTGACTTAATGTATACTTGTTTTCGTATACACAGTTGATTGCCTTATGACGAATTTGATTATTCAACACCAAATCAATAACTGTTGGAACATCTTCCAAGTTAAAGAAATCATGCTTGCGATCTTCACTGATTATTACCCTATCATCGTTTAGCAGTCGTTGAAAAAATCTATTGCTTGGTTCGGTATAATGTGCCAATCCAAATAGTCGTATATTATAGCAGTTATCTCGTTCAGCTAAATGCATTGCTTGCTTATGTTTGAGTGAAGCATAAGGCAGTTTAGGTTCTACGTAATTTATATCATCTTCGTCTGCAAAATCTATATTGCGCTCATTATCATATTCATAACCACTGCCAAGGTGAACAAACTTCTTATAATGTTGTGATTGATTTAATAGATTCCCAAACATTGCAAAGTTCTTAATATAAAAACTTTCATCTGGATTATGAATCATTTCACGACCATAAAATGCACAGTTAATTACGGTGTCAACAGGATGTGCAGCCATATAACTTGTTGTTGAATTAAGATCAGTTAAATCAAGTTCGCTACTGTTTGGAGCAAGAACGTGGTGTCCATATTCTGTATAATACTTGACAAGATGCTTACCGATATAACCACTGCCACCTGTAATTAATAATTTCATATGCTTATAATATCCTAATATATAATGTATATCAATATTTAATGGAAACCCAATGACACCTCAAGAAAGCCACCAACACAGTCTTAAAACTTTAGAATACCTTGCAATGCTTGATGATTATCTTATGGGAATTAAAAACATTGCTGTTATGGGTGCTGGCATGGGCTATGATGCCGTATGGTGGGCAAATCTTACCAGTTCAGAAGGTCGCAAATATAATTTTAATGTAACTGCAGTTGAGATTGCACCGCCATTTGGATTACAAACTGTTCAAGGTATGCAATGGCGATTTGAAGATTTCTCCACAATAGAACTACCGTCACAAGACCTTATATGGTGTCATAATACACTACATCACACATTGAATCCTATTGGTACGCTATTTCATTGGCATAAACTTTTGCGCCAAGATGGATTATTAGTTGTAGAAATACCCTATTCACTATCATTGAGTAATCATATTGAGCATAATACTGTAAATGTTAATATGACAAACGGCATGTATCATGTTTATACAATGAGCAATCTTATTGTACAATTAGCAAGCGCAGGTTTTGATTGTCGCAATGCTAATTTCCAATTTGATAAAGAAAACGGTTGGCTTCGTGCAGCAGTTTATAAATCAAGCGATGAACCACGACTGTATAGCAGTTTATACGAGTTAAAAGATACAAATAGACTTCCATACTGTCTTGACGCTATATTAAGTGGTATTGATAATTTTAACGAAAGCGATTTAATGTTAGAATGGATTGATCGTAGCCAAAGTATATTAGGGTTGTAAAATGATGACAACAGATGAATTGTTAGAAAGAATGCTACTTGCTATGGAAAAGATGATTGACGCACAAGATGATATGTGGGAAGAAGAAAAGTATTCTAACTATCGTTACCGTGATAAAATTAAACAAGAAGTTTTCTTGCCTGCCAAAGAAGAATTTAAAGAATTGTTTATAGAAGTAATTAAAAGCATCAAAACCTCTGCATAAAACGCATACCAGAGTTTCCTAAAATACCCTTGTTTTTTGCTGCGCTGCAACATATATTATACTAAATATTATTGCAGTGCAAGGAGAGAGCAATGAAAACATTAAGTAAGATTTGGAAGAACCTTTTTCCATCACACGAAGAAGATTATCAACGCCGTTTTGAACAGTTTATGGCTGGTGCAGAAGATATGCGTGAAATTGAATATCGCCACTATCT
>Ga0209189_1000352_pt1 | contig 39297 bp, 27 predicted proteins | sample C_130820_EF_Meta_FD_187308 | JGI IMG/M metagenome (GOLD analysis project Ga0209189, IMG submission 187308) | Freshwater microbial communities from Lake Croche, Canada to study carbon cycling - C_130820_EF_MetaG (SPAdes) (version 3) | ecosystem: Environmental > Aquatic > Freshwater > Lake...
TTCAATCGTCTCAATCATGATTTCTTTGCCAATTATTTTTGCGCCGTTTCGTGCGCTCATCGGCTTTCGTTCCGATAACCATAAATCCGCTTTAGGTTGGCGCAGGGTACCGTATATTTGGATGGGCACCTTAGTGCAATTTGGTGGTTTATCGATCATGCCTTTTGCATTGCTCGTTTTATCAGGCGGCGGACAATCACATCAAGCGCCCGTTTGGATTGGGTGGGTAGCTTCAGGGCTTGCTTTTTTATTGGTTGGCGCTGGCATACACATTACTCAGACCGTGGGTTTGGCCTTGGCAACAGATTTGGCTCCAGAAGCTGATCAACCTAAAGTGGTTGGCTTAATGTATGTCATGCAACTCTTAGGAATGATTGTTAGTGCTTTGGTATTTGGCTGGGCTTTAAATGAATTTAGTCCTGCAAAATTAATTCAAGTAATTCAGGCTTCCGCTCTCATCACAATCGTGCTCAATGTCATCTCCCTATGGAAGCAAGAGCCTAGAGGGCAGAAGACCTCCTCGAACCAGTCTTCATTTTTGGACTCCTGGCGCACTTTCGCACAAGGGGGTAACGCCAAGAGAAGGTTGCTTGTGATTGGCTTTGGAACAATGGCATTCAGTATGAATGAAGTTTTGCTTGAGCCTTATGGCGGTCAGATTTTGGGTATGAGCGTGAGTGATACGACAATGCTGACCGCAATTTTGGCGGTTGGTGGTTTGATTGGCTTTAGCTGGGCATCACGCGTACTGAGTAAGGGTACTAATCCATTCTATATGGCCAGCATGGGAGCGCTTGTTGGCATTCCTGCTTTTATATTGATTACGCTTTCAGCCCCATTGGCTTTAAAAGCACTCTTCTTGACGGGTACTTTTTTAATTGGTTTTGGGGGCGGGTTATTTAGTCATGGGACTTTAACTGCAACAATGCAGCATGCGCCTTCTGACCAAAGAGGTCTTGCACTGGGTGCATGGGGAGCCGTACAGGCTACCGCCGCTGGGATTGCAATTGGCCTGGGCGGAGTCATTCGAGATCTCGTTGTTGCAATTGGAGCAGCCAATTGGCTGCCTGAGGGGGTGATAGGCCCCGCCACAGGATATTCTTTTGTATATTGCTTGGAAATTGGGTTATTGGTTGCTACAATTTTTTCCATGACAACCTTGTTGCCAAAGAAAAAATAGTATTCATATGTAGTTTTGTAAATTGAATTTGAGGAGACTGAGATGAATCTAACTGGAATTTTATTAACTGCTTGGGTAGTCGTATGCGCTATCACGCTTTCTAAAATGGCAGCAAGACTTACCAGCAAATACAAGTAAACAGATTTACTTGAATCACCTCATAATGAAATATGAGGTGATTAATGAGTTGATTAACGTGGGCCAAATATTTTGAGCACCACATACTCCATCATGAAGTTACAAATCAGCGCCATCACGAAGCCGGTTAATACGGCAAGACCTGTTCCGCTTATTTCATAACCAAACTTAAAGCCAAAGCCAAATCCAACGAAGCTGGCAAAACAGTAAGGGATGAGGCGCCAAAAATTAAACTTCTTTTGGGTATTACTCATACCAGCACATTACTTCTAGATCACATTAATTTTCTGAAGGACTTGCATAGGTCTGATGAAATTGCTACTAGGAAGTAGCCGCCAATGCCAATGGCAAACATGACGTATTGCTGATCTCGAATTGCTAAAAGCAAACCGAACAGCATGATGAATAGAAAGCCTAGGCTAATAATGGTTTTGGCGAACATGTTTACCTCTTATAGTTGGATGGGGTCAAATTAACATATAGGATGGAATCTGGCTAGCTTTATACAGGCTTAGTAATCTTCGGCAGCACCGGAATCAACTCCGCCGCACCTTGTGCCAATAGATCCTGTGCTACTGCCAGGCCCAAGGCTTCTGCCTCTTCTACTGACTCTACTGGTCCACTGCCACTCGCTAGGCAAATGGCTTTGCCATCCACGCTGGCTACAAAGGAGCGGATACGCATACTCTTGTGATTTTGGTCCCAAGAGGCATGGGCTGCTAGTGGCACTTCACAAGAGCCGCCTAATTGACGGGACACCATCCGCTCAGCTGATACTGCCAATAAGGTCGGCATATCGTTTAAAGGGGCAAGCCACTCTTTAATATGAGGATGCTGAGTCAAAGTCTCAATTCCTAGCGCCCCTTGCCCAGCTGCTGGGGTATACGGATCGTAGGGTAAGAACGCCCGAATACGACTCTCTAGTCCTAAGCGCTTTAAACCAGCAGCGGCCAGAATAATGGCTTGATACTCGCCTTTGTCTAACTTACCCATACGGGTATCTAAGTTCCCGCGTAGCGGTTCAATCTTCAAATGGGGAAACTTAGCTCTCAGTACAGACTCACGGCGCAGGCTCGAAGTGCCCACGATGGCGCCTTGGGGAAGCTCTTCTAGGCTCGCGTAATCATTAGAAACAAAGGCGTCTCGTGCATCTTCTCTAGCCATCACGCAAGCTAGATCAAAACCGTCTGGCATGACCATCGGCACGTCTTTTAAGGAATGCACTGCCAGATCAGCCCTGCCATCTTCAAGAGCAGTCTCGAGCTCTTTCACAAAGAGGCCCTTGCCACCGACTTTAGACAGGGCTTTATCTAAGATTTGGTCCCCTCTAGTAGTCATCCCCAAAATCTGGACATCACAGTCTGGATAGCGCTTTTTAAGGCAATCTTGGACATACAGGGCCTGCCACATGGCTAGGCGACTCTCGCGAGAGGCAATCACCAGGCGCTGAGGAGCCTGAGTAGGGCTAGGGTGAGATGAAGAATGTAGGGTTTGGGACATAACATTTAAAATAATCAAAGACCTACACCAATATACTGTGTTTATGAGCTCATCAAATAATTCCTTAGCCAACAAAGCCCAAGCTTGGTCGGCCCGTTTTGCCGAACCCGTCGACGAACTGGTTCAGCGTTATACCGCTTCCATTGGCTTTGATCAACGCTTTGCGATGGTCGACATTGCCGGTTCATTGGCTCATGCTGAAATGCTGGCTACCCAAAAGATCATCAGCAGCCAGGATTTGGCTGATATTCAAAAGGGTATGGCGCAAATTAAGGCTGAAATCGAGTCCGGGCAATTTAACTGGCAATTAGCACTGGAAGATGTACACCTCAATATTGAAGCCCGCCTCACTGAACTAGTAGGCGATGCTGGCAAACGTTTGCATACTGGGCGCTCACGTAACGATCAAGTAGCCACCGATTTACGTCTTTGGTTGCGCGGTAGCGTGGATGAGATTGCCATCACCCTCAAAACTTTACGTGTAGCACTTTTGGATTTGGCTGAGAAGCATGCCTCTACCATCATGCCTGGTCATACCCATTTACAAGTTGCGCAGCCAATTACATTTGGTCACCATTTGATGGCCTACTATGAAATGTTTAGTCGCGATGCAAGTCGCTTAACGGATTTGCGCGCACGCTTTAATCGCCTACCTTTAGGTGCAGCTGCTTTAGCAGGAACTACGTATCCTATCGATCGCGAGCAAGTTGCTAAAACTCTAGGCTTTGACGGCATCTGTAACAACTCTTTAGATGCAGTATCTGATCGTGACTTTGCGATTGAGTTCTGTGCCTTTGCATCCATCTTGATGATGCATGTATCACGTCTATCCGAAGAGCTCATCCTGTGGCTTAGCCCGCGCTTTGGCTTTATTGATTTACCTGATCGCTTCTGCACTGGTAGCTCCATCATGCCGCAAAAGAAAAACCCTGATGTCCCAGAATTAGCCCGTGGTAAAACTGGCCGTGTTTATGGTGACTTAATATCTTTATTGACTCTCATGAAGGGTCAGCCATTGGCTTACAACAAAGATAATCAAGAAGATAAAGAACCTTTGTTTGATGCCGTAGATACCGTTCAAGATACTTTGCGTATTTTTGCTGATATGGTTCCACACATTGAAGTGAAAGCCGAGGTCATGAAGAAGGCTGCAGAGGAAGGGTTTGCAACTGCTACGGATTTAGCTGACTATCTGGTTAAAAAAGGCTTAGCGTTTCGCGACGCACATGAAGCAGTAGCTCATGCCGTCAAAGTCTGCGTAGGCAGAAACTGCATGTTGACTGACCTGAGCCTCTCTGAGTTGCGCTTTGCTTGCGGCTTAGACAATCGCCCTGAACTCATTAGTGATGATGTTTTTGCATTACTCACAGTGGACGGCTCAGTGCAATCTCGCCAACATGCTGGAGGCACCGCTCCAGCCCAGGTGCTTGCCGCCATCAAACGGGGTCGTGCAGATCTTTAAAGCGCATGGGGTTTTGTTCCAAACTTTCTGCAGGCATTGATGTTGTAAATCAGTTTTTGGGCAAGGCAGCCAGCATCATGATTCTGCTGTCTTGTGTTGTATCTGCTGTAAATGCCTTGCTCCGTTATGGCTTGGATATCAGCAATAACTGGCCGCTTGAGCTTCAGTGGTACCTCTTTGCTGCCGCAGTCATGCTCGGCGCCTCCTATACCCTTAAACGCAATGAGCATGTTCGTGTGGATTTAATCTATTCCCAACTCTCGGATCGTGGGCGCTTGTGGATTGATCTCTTTGGTTTGGTTTTCTTTTTAATGCCGGCCTGCGCCTTGTTTGCCTGGCTCTCTTGGACTACCCTCTTTTATCCATCCTGGTTAGTCATGGAGCACTCATCCAATGCTGGCGGCTTAGCCCGCTACCCGATTAAGTTTGTAGTGCCCTTTGGATTTTTCATGCTCTGCCTACAAGGCGTATCAGAAATCATTAAACGCATCGGCGCCCTAAAAGGAAAAGTGACTTTACCTGCCGAAGACCTTCATTACGAAAAGCCGATGCAATGATTCCATTGGAGTGGATGCCACCCTTCATGTTTGCCGGGCTGATTGTATTTATGTTGATCGGCTTTCCGGTCGCATTCTCCTTGATGGCTGCTGGTTTATTTTTCTCAGCCATTGCTATTAGTGAGGGCTTTTTTGGCGTCGCATTTTTGCAAGCCATACCTCAACGCATCTTTGGTAGCGTACTCGCTAATGATCTGCTTCTAGCAATTCCCTTCTTTACCTTTATGGGGTCCATCCTCGAGCGCTGCGGTCTTGCAGAAGAAATGCTCGACTCTATGGGGCAACTCTTTGGTCGCGTCCGTGGCGGCCTTGGTTACTCCGTCATCATTGTTGGATTTATCTTAGGCGCCATCACCGGCACTGTAGCGGCTCAGGTCATCGCTATGGCGATGATCTCCTTACCAGTCATGATGCGTTATGGCTACAACATGCGCTATGCCACTGGCGTTTTAGCAGCATCTGGAACCATTACCCAATTAGTTCCACCCTCTTTGGTATTGATCGTACTAGCAGACCAACTCAAGACTCAAAGCGGTAGCGCTGATGTGGGCAGCATGTATCTGGGCGCATGGGGGCCATCACTTTTACAGATCGCTCTCTTTGCGCTTTACACGTTCTTCTTGAGTCGTATTCGCCCCGACTATCTACCTCCAGTGCCAGCAAGTGAACTCACCTTGCGGGGTTGGGCGCTCTGGAGAAAATGTCTGATGGGAATTATCCCGTCCGCAGTACTGATCTTTTTGGTACTCGGAACCATCATGACCGGCATTGCCACTCCTACAGAGTCGGGAGCTATGGGGGCTATGGGGGCACTCTTACTTGCTTGGCTACGCCGCTCAAAGATCCCTTATCTCAAGGGATTGATACAAGAGGCCTATCAAAACACGATGCGCATTACAGCCATGGTGGTTTTTATCCTCATAGGATCAACTTGCTTTTCGGTGGTATTTCAGGGGGTGGATGGCGGCTTTTGGGTTGAGGAGCTTTTCTCTAACCTTCCGGGCGGCTGGATTGGCTTTTTGATTGTCGTGAATGTATTTATTTTCTTCTTAGCCTTCTTCTTAGACTTTTTTGAAATTGCATTCATCGTAGTGCCGATGCTTGCGCCAGTAGCCGTCAAACTACTCTCTCCAGTATTGCTTGACTCTATGAATGGCAATCCTCAGGCGGCAGCAAGCGCAGCCCTCGTTTGGTTCGGCGTCATGCTCTGCGTCAATATGCAAACATCCTTTATGCACCCTCCTTTTGGTTTCGCACTGTTCTACTTGAGAGGAGTCGCACCTAAAGAGGTGAAAAGCAGTGATATTTATTGGGGTGCATTACCTTGGGTAGGTCTTCAGCTGATCATGGTGATCGTCGTGATGGCATTCCCAGCATTAGTAACGACATTTCTAGATAAGCCTGCCGCAGTAGCGGAAAGCCAAGATTTCAATTTCACTGGTGAAGAAAATAAATCAGACACCCCGAAGAATAGGATCGATGAAGATGCTCCGGTGACTTTCCAATTGGATAAGCCCGCTAAGTAGGTCCCACAGGGCCCTATCACTCGTAGTGGTAACGGCAGGCAATAATGACTAGCTGATCTTTTTCGATGGCATACACCAGACGATGAACATCATCAATTCTTCTAGACCAAAATCTTGACAGACTCACTCTAAGCTCTTCCGGCTTGCCGATCCCCTCTTTGGGATTTCTCAAGGAGTCTTTAATTAAAGAGTTAATACGCTTTAAGGTTTTCTTATCCTGCCCCTGCCAATAAACGTAGTCAACCCATGCTGCATTTGTCCACACCAACCTACTGAGCCCACACCAAAGCCTTTGCTTTGGTGTGTCCTTTGCGATATTGCGCCAAAGATTTCTCCAAATGCTTTACGTTAGCCGGAGATTTTAATAAATGGAATGCTTCCATCATGCTGTTATAGGTATTCAAAGACATGACTACAGCATCTTCCGCATCTCTACGGGAGATCACCGCTACATCACAATCAGCCACTACCTGATCGATGACCTGCTTCAATTGATTTCTTGCATCGGAAAAATTAATAACTCTTATGATTTCCTTAGACTTGTTCTATATATCGTACATGTATAAAGAATAGCTATTTGTGATGTAAGCAAAAAGCCCCGCAAATGCGGGGCTTTAGGATAAATAGCTGATGTAGATCAGAGGGTTATGTCACGCTCTTGCCTGACGCAATCTACGTAATACTCACTCTTGCCATCAATGCTGGTTTTAACAAGTCCGTGAATATCAGTCTCAAATCCAGGGAAGCTCTCATTGAAGTCACGAGCAAAATAGAGATAGTCAACGATGCGCTTATTGAAACGCTCACCAGGGATTAATAAAGGGATACCCGGTGGATAGGGTGTGACTAACATTGCAGTAACACGACCATCTAATTGATCAAGAGGTACGCGATCGACTTCTTTGTGAGCCATCTTTGCCCAAGCCTCTGAAGGCATCATCGCAGGCTCCATATCCGAGGTATACATCTCAGTAGTCATGCGTGCTACATCGCGACCCTTATAGAACTCATGAATTTGCTGGCAAATATCTTTTAAGCCGACGCGCTCATAGCGTGGGTGCTTAGCTACAAACTCAGGCAATACTTTCCATAGCGGCGCATTTTTATCGAAGTGGTCTTTAAACTGCTGCAACTCCGTTACCAGCGTATTCCAGCGACCTTTGGTAATACCGATCGTGAACATAATGAAGAAGGAATACAAACCACACTTCTCAACAATCACCCCGTGCTCAGCAAGATACTTAGTAACGATGCTCGCCGGAATACCCACGGAACCAAAGTTACCCTCAATATCCAAGCCTGGCGTTACTACTGTCGCCTTAATGGGGTCAAGCATATTAAAGTCTTTTTCCAGCTTGCCAAAATCATGCCAAGGAGCTGAAGGTTCCAGAATCCAATCCGAGCGCTCCCCAATACCTTCTTCCGCCAAATGATCAGGTCCCCAAACCTTAAACCACCAATCAGCACCGAACTTATCATCTACTTCACGCATAGCGCGACGGAAGTCCATCGCCTCAGCAATGGATTCCTCAACTAGGGTCGTGCCACCGGGTGATTCCATCATCGCTGCAGATACATCGCATGAAGCAATGATGGCGTACTGCGGGCTGGTAGAGGTATGCATCAAATAAGCTTCATTGAAGCAATCCCGATCGAGCTTTGTATCTTCTGCGTCCTGCACCAATACTTGCGATGCCTGAGATAAACCAGCTAGCAACTTATGGGTTGACTGCGTCGCAAACATCAAACTCTTCTTAGTGCGCTTACGATCAGAACCAATCGCGTGCATGTCCTTATAGAAAGGATGGAAAGCAGCATGCGGCAACCAAGCCTCATCAAAATGCAATGAATCTACCTTGCCATCGAGCATTTCTTTAATCATCTCAACGTTGTACACAATGCCGTCATAGGTACTTTGAGTCAGAGTCATGACACGTGGCACAACATTCTTGTTCTTAATGAATGGATTGGCATCAATTTTCTTCTGAATATTTTTCCACTCAAACTCTTCCTTCGGAATGGGGCCAATAATACCCAAGTGATTGCGAGTCGGCATTAAGAAAATCGGTATCGCACCCATCATCGTGATGGAATGAATCACAGACTTGTGGCAATTTCGATCAACTAATACGACGTCCCCAGGAGCAACCGTAGAATGCCAAACAATTTTGTTTGAGGTGGATGTACCGTTGGTTACAAAGAATAAATGGTCGGCATTAAAAATACGGGCGGCATTGCGCTCACTCTGCAGCACTGGGCCGGTATGGTCTAGAAGTTGACCCAATTCTTCAACAGCGTTACAAACGTCAGCGCGGAGCATATTCTCACCAAAAAATTGATGGAACATGCGGCCCACTGGGCTCTTTAAGAAAGCCACACCACCAGAGTGGCCAGGACAATGCCAAGAATAGGAACCTTCAGAAGCGTAATTGGTTAATGCGCGGAAAAATGGCGGTGCCAAAGAATCCAAATACACTTTAGCTTCACGAATGATGTGACGGGCTACGAATTCTGGAGTGTCCTCGTTCATGTGAATGAAGCCATGCAACTCACGCAAGATGTCATTCGGCATGTGACGTGAAGTTCGGGTCTCACCATATAAGAAGATCGGAATATCTTCGTTACGCTTGCGTACCTCTGTGATGAATGCGCGCAAATTATTCAGGGCAGGCAGGTCATGATCTTCCGAATCAGAATCAAACTCTTCATCATCAATCGAGACGATAAAAGTGGATGCGCGCGAAGCTTGCTGAGCAAACGATGTGAGGTCACCATAACTGGTTAGCCCAATGACTTCCATGCCCTCCGTCTCGATCGCTTCTGCAAGGTCGCGGATACCAGAACCCGAAATATTTTCGGAACGAAAGTCCTCATCAATAATGATGATTGGGAAACGAAATTTCATAAAAACTCCCCTGCTAAATTATCCGAAACATTCGGAACCCACTTCTCAAAGTTGGCTAGATCTATTATCCGACCGCCATCTGACGAAATCGTGACTATATCGACAAAAGTCGCATTTTGCTGGACATCCTTAGGTAAGTAAACATGGCGAGCGTATACCTGATTAGCAAGGCTTTCATGATATCCAGTAAAGGTGATCAGTAAGTGCCACTGCCGTTCAAGCGCAGCTTTATCTAAATACTCATTTAATGCGCTATTTTCATCAATGCTATGCATGGCCATCCACGTCAAAGAAAAGACGGGACTCTCTGAACGATGTAAAGGCAACTCGACGGATCGTCGATAACGCTCGCCTTCTGAAGTCATGCTTTCTGCAATCAACCAAAGCCGCAACTGTGCCTCAACGATATGAGAGCTACGATCATTGGCCACTCTAAATTTCAAGGTTTTTATACCATTGTGATTACCAATAACGGCTACCTTAGAAAAGCGCACTCCAGCAGTAGGCCTTGTAAAACGGGCAAATGCCAAACCGGTTGTCAAAGCCGAATACACGATTCCAAAAAAGGCTTCAAATGTCACAATCGCGTTAGGCCAATTACCAACGGGAGTCATTTGACCATACCCAATGGTTGCCATTGTCTGTACGCTAAAGAAAAACACATCCAGCAGCGATCCTGGTTGAGCGTGAGTAATAGCACCATCGCCACAAGCCAAATATGCAACAGCAAACAATAGATTTGCTCCCAGATACACCAGGATGACCAGCAACATAAAGCTATACCAGCTGGTGCCTAAGAGCCAGTGGTAGAAATTGTTTTCAGGGCGCGCCATTTCAGAGCGCGTAAGGGTAGCGCGGTATTCGTCTAAATCAATTCGCGCAGGACGGCGATTAAACGAAAATTTACGCACTACCGTTATGGCTTAGGTCTTAGGCAGGGTAACGCCCCGCTGACCTTGATACTTACCACCACGATCTTTATACGATGTGCCACAGACTTCATCACTCTCAAAGAAAAGTACTTGCGCGCAACCTTCACCTGCGTAAATCTTGGCAGGCAATGGCGTCGTATTGGAGAACTCTAAGGTGACATAACCCTCCCACTCAGGCTCGAATGGGGTTACGTTCACAATAATTCCACAACGCGCATAAGTGCTCTTGCCAACGCAGACGGTTAATACGCTGCGCGGAATCTTAAAGTACTCGACCGTTCTTGCCAGTGCAAACGAGTTCGGCGGAATGATGCACACATCACCTTTGAAGTCGACGAATGATTGCTCATCAAAATTCTTCGGATCAACGATGGTGCTGTTGATATTAGTAAAGATCTTGAATTCGTCTGCGCAACGAATGTCATAGCCATAGCTTGAAGTGCCATAACTTACGATTTTATTGCCGGCGGCGTCTTGGCGAACTTGCTCAGGTTCAAATGGGCTGATCATGCCTTGCTCGCCCATGCGGCGGATCCAGTGGTCAGATTTAATAGTCATGGGCGAATTGTAAAACCTTCGCCCCACCTGCCTATGAATTATTGGGGTTTTTCGGTAAAAACGACCCTCTCCGGGGCGTTATAGATCTCGAAGTGTTTTCCAGAGCAACGGGAGAGGATGGTGAGATTGGTTTTACGCGCCAGCTCCAAGCCCATCAAGGTCACCCCTGAGCGGGTTAACAGGAAGGGGACGCCCATCTGAGCTCCTTTAATCACCATCTCCGAGGTCAGGCGTCCGGTGGTAAAGAAAATCAACTCCTTACCCGGTTTATTAGCCAACCACATGAGCCCAGAAATAGAGTCAACCGCATTGTGACGGCCAACATCCTCAATGAAATGCAATAGACGTATCCCGTCATTGCCCTCTCGCTCAAAAACAGCGCAGGCATGAACTGAGCCAGATTGCTTGTAGATCGTGTCATGCGTCCGAATGGAATCAATCAAAGCAACTATTGCCTCTTGGGATAAGGTCGGACCCTCAGGCAACTGAATCTCAGACATCTCTTCGATCAAGCCACCAAACATCGTTCCCTGACCACAACCCGTCGTGACTACCCGCTTGCTTGTCAGGGCGTCAATATCCACAGTGCTCCTGCGTGTTTTGACAGCAGCTGAATCGGTCTCCCAATCTACTTGGATACTCTCAATATCATCTGGAGACTCAACGAGACGTTGATTGCGCAAGTAGCCCAAAACGAGAGCTTCTGGGGCACTTCCCAGCGTCATTAAGGTAACCACCTCCCGTTTATCTAAATAAATGGTTAAAGGTCGCTCACCAGGAATATGGGTCTTTTTAAGGCGCCCCATTTCATCCATGACCTCGACCTCGTGCACTAGAGGCACGGAAGCAGAAGACATCTGAATAGTAGGTTTTGCTGCCATGAATACTCTCTCAGGGATCGGGCTAGATTGAATTTTATCGGGATTTATGAAGACTTCAGGGTGCCTTACTTTAACCGCAGACTAAAATCACTGCATAAGCCAGCATAATTGAGTGCTGTACCCGATTTAACTCTCCAACCTTCTTATTTAAGTCCGCATTACATGAGCAGTTCCCAACGCCGCCTTCTTGTTACTTCCGCCCTTCCTTATGCCAATGGTCAGATCCATATCGGCCATTTGGTGGAATACGTACAAACTGATATTTGGGTTCGTTATCAAAGGATGCGTGGCCATGAGGTTCACTATGTTGGCGCCGATGACACTCACGGCACCCCCATCATGTTGCGCGCAGAAAAAGAAGGGCTTACCCCAAAAGAGCTCATCGCCAATGTTTGGAAAGAGCATAAGCGCGACTTCGATAACTTCCTCATCTCATTTGATAACTACTACACAACGGATAGTCCTGAGAATGAAAAGCTCTCGCAAGACATTTATCTCAAGTTACGCGATGCAGGACTAATTGAAAAGCGTGCAATTGAGCAAGCCTACGATCCCGTAAAAGAAATGTTCTTACCGGATCGTTTTATTAAGGGCGAGTGTCCTAAGTGCGGCGCCAAAGATCAATATGGTGACAACTGTGAAAAATGCGGTGCAACCTATTCACCAACAGACTTAAAGAATCCCTACTCCGTTGTGAGCGGTGCAACGCCCATTAAAAAGATTTCTGATCACTACTTTTTTAAGTTGTCAGATCCGCGCTGCGAAGCATTCTTACGCGAGTGGACTCAAGTCAAAACACCTTTGCAGCCTGAAGCGCGCAATAAGATGAAAGAATGGGTTGGGCAGCCAGGTGAAAGCAAGCTGGGGGACTGGGATATCTCCCGCGACGCCCCGTATTTCGGCTTTGAGATCCCCGATGCGCCTGGTAAGTACTTCTATGTATGGCTCGATGCCCCGATTGGTTACTACGCCAGTTTCCTCAATTATTGCCAAGCTAAAGGCCTCAATTTTGATGAGTGGGTAAAGCCCGACACCACCACCGAGCAATATCACTTCATTGGTAAAGACATTTTGTATTTCCATACTTTGTTCTGGCCAGCAACATTACAGTTTTCTGGCTATCGTACGCCAACCAATGTATTTGCTCATGGCTTCTTAACGGTTGATGGTGAGAAGATGAGTAAGTCACGTGGCACACTTATTTCTGCAAACAGCGTGATTGAATGCGGCTTTAACCCTGAGTGGTTCCGTTATTACTTTGCCACCAAACTCAATGACAGCATGGAAGATCTAGATTTAAATCTTCAAGACTTTGTTGCACGAGTAAATAGCGACTTATTGGGTAAGTACATCAATATTGCGAGTCGTAGTGCTGGCTTCTTGGTTAAACGTTTCGGTGGTGTTGTTTCTGATGACGCAATGAGCAATCCACTTCTCAAAGAAATTGCATCATCCAGCGAAAAAATTGCGCTGCTTTACGAAGGACGTGAATACGCTAAAGCATTGCGCACCGTGATGGAGCTCGCTGACAAAGTGAATGGCTTTGTCGATGAAAACAAGCCTTGGGAAATTGCTAAAGATCCAGAGCGGGAAGCCGATTTACAAAGAGTCTGCAGCATCACCTTGGAAGCATTTCGGATGATGAGTCTTTATCTAAAGCCGGTTATTCCTCAAGTTGCCGCTGGAGTAGAGGAATTCCTCTCCTTGCCACCCCTTTCTTGGGCTGATATCAACACCCCCCTTTCCAGCAAGAATCCAATAAAGCCCTATAAGCACCTGATGACCCGTGTTGAAGCCCCTCAGATTGAGGCCTTGCTGGCGGCAAACTTGTAAAAAGCCCCCTAAAAAGCACCTATAATGGCGTTTATAGTCCCTAGATAACTTTTCGAATTATTTTCATAAGTTATTGAATTTATTGCGTATTTTAGGAAATTTCATGGCAAGATATCAATCTGAATTCACCCAGTTCTTAACTGAACTCAAAACCGAGCATCCAAACCTCGAGGCTGAACAGCAAGCGGGTCGCGCCCTCCTGTGGGATAAAGAGCCATTGAGTGTTGAGGATCAGCGTCGCGCCAAAGAGGCAAAACTCAAGCAATGCGCTTACGTGTATTCGAATGACTAATTCAAGTAGTTTGCCTGGCAGTGAGCCAAGCGCTCAGCCGATGTCTGATTTGCTAGATAGCACTCCATCGGTTACCGATGGCATGTCATCTGCATTCGCCAAGCTGTATGGTGAGCCACTTTTTAAGCTTCCTACCGATCTATATATTCCACCCGATGCTCTGGAAGTTTTTTTAGAAGCATTTGAAGGCCCACTAGATCTCTTGCTGTATCTCATTCGTAAGCAGAACTTCAACGTTTTAGATATTCCAATGGCACAGGTTACACAACAGTACCTAAGCTATATCGACCAGATCCGTCACCACAATCTTGAACTTGCTGCCGAGTATTTGCTCATGGCTGCCATGTTGATTGAAATTAAATCCCGCATGCTCTTGCCAATGAAGAAGGCGGACAGCGAAGAAGAAGTAGAAGATCCACGCGCAGAGTTAGTGCGTCGCCTCTTAGAGTACGAGCGTATGAAGCTTGCCGCGCAAGAACTCGATCAAATTCCACAACAAGGTCGTGACTTTCAGGTGGCCCATGGCTATGTGGACACAACCATTGCGATTGCTTGGCCAGATGTCAATGTAGAAGACTTGCAAATGGCTTGGCGTGATGTTCTCCACCGCGCCAAACTCACTCAGCATCACACCATTACTCGCGAAGAATTATCCGTACGTGACTTTATGACACGTATCTTACGCCGCTTACAAAGCACTAAATTTGTAGAATTTGGTGAGTTGTTTGAGGACGCGATTAAGTCTGGCAAAGGCATTCCAGTGGTGATCGTAAACTTCATTGCCATGCTCGAACTTTCACGTGAAGCCTTAGTAGAAATTACTCAAGCAGAGCCCTATGCGCCGATTTATGTGCGTCTTGCCTATACTCCTGTTGCATGAAAATCATTAGCGATATTCAAGAATTACGTGACCACCTCAGAGGTCAAAACCGCGCTTCATTTGTTCCAACCATGGGCAACCTCCACGAGGGTCACCTCTCCTTGATGCGCTTAGCAAGACAGCATGGTGATCCAGTAGTCGCCAGCATCTTTGTGAATCGCTTGCAGTTCGGCCCGAACGAAGACTTTGATAGCTATCCCCGTACCATGCAAGCGGATATCGAAAAGCTAGAAAAAGAAGGGGTATACATCTTATTTGCGCCGACTGAGCGAGATCTCTACCCGCAACCACAAGAATATCGGGTTGATCCACCACAGCAGTTAGGAGACATTCTCGAAGGGGAGTTTCGCCCAGGATTCTTTAAAGGCGTTTGCACTGTAGTTCTCAAACTCTTTTCTTGCGTGCAGCCTAAGGTTGCCGTGTTTGGCAAAAAAGATTATCAACAGCTGATGATTATTCGTCAGATGGCTAAGCAGTTTGCTTTGCCAGTTGACATTATTCCGGGTGAAACGATTCGTGCAGAAGATGGTCTCGCCCTATCCTCACGTAATGGCTATCTCTCCGTTGAAGAACGTGCTGAAGCACCTGAGTTAATGAGGGCGCTCAAAGAAGTGCGTGAGCGCGTTATTCAACTGAAAGATCGCAATACTCAATCCATCTCTGAGATTGAAAAAGCAGCCATCGCCTCTTTAGCCAAACGTGGCTGGCAGCCTGATTACATTGCCATTCGTCAACAAAGTGATTTAGCACCTGCGAATAACGAGCAATTACATGCTGGTGAACCACTGGTTATTCTGACGGCAGCCAAGCTTGGCAAGACACGCTTGATTGATAACTTAGAGATTTAGTCTCTCCATTTGATAGTAAATGATCTATCGATTCATCATAGACAAGAGTAGTCGCTCAAAGCATGCTGTTAAAGAAAAAACCACTTCGTAAAGTGGTTTTTAATATTCACAATGGATGACAGTGACGAGTTATTAACACACCGCATTACTACTTATAGGTTTCATAAATAGTCTGAAGTCCATCCTTCGTAGCAAGCGATGATGCATCCACCTGTTTATAGAGGGCTGTTAGAGTATTGTTCGCATTGATACGGTAGTTTGTGACGCTGGTATAAATGATCACATTTGTTCCATATACTTTTGCAATATCGGTAGTAATGTACATCAGCGTGGTGGCCGAATCGGGTACGATTTTCCAAGTTCTGCTGCCTTCCTCAGTAGCAATAGTAGGTCCTGATGGATTGCGGGAATCGCTGGAGTAGTTTACATAGGTAGCCAATGTACCTGAAGCGCCAGCAGTCACTGAGCTTGGGGGAGCCGATTGGTTAGACCAGACAAGGCCTAGTGGATAACCATTTTGCTTTGCGCCACTCGATATCGGGGTCACATTTGTTGGGTCAAAATAATACGGAGTGCTTGTAGTCCCGTTATAACTGTAAAAACTTTTGCAAAACGCATTAGAGCTAGTGGGTATCGTGTCAGTTTCAGTTTCGTTAGTGACTAAAGCAGCTGCACCACTTAAGGTTTGCCCTGAGACCGTAGGAGTGAAAGTCTGTTGTCTTGTTCCCTGGCAGTAACCCAAAATAGTGCCTGAGATTGTGCTTCCGCCTTTAACCTGGGTTGTATAGGCTGCATTTAAATTTAATGTTGGAGAGTTAAATGGCTGTTTATAGACCTCATCAATAGCCTGATCTCCGCTCTTTGTAATTGCTCCTCCGCTGAAGACGGAAACTCCCAGCTCGGTTATCTGTATATTTTTACGTAAACTCGTTAATGTGTTGTCGGCATTGACACGGTACCAAGTAGTTTGGTTAAAAAGCAATTGATTGCCAGTAGCTGTATATGCTTTATTGTTTGTAATCAGCGTCAAGGTGGTTGAGGTATCTGTCGTAACCGCGTAAGTTTGAATGCTGGTTACGGAAGGTGTCCCATTACTATAGGTAATAGTGTTAAACCAGGTGCCTGATGATCCAGCAGTAACTGAAGTTGGTAAAGGAACTTGGTTTTGGTAAACAGTAGTAGGCGGAGTGCTACCACTACTGATAGGAACTATAGTGCTGGGATCATAATAATTTGTAGCCTTTACCTTAGTAATATCATTGCTACTATAAAAATTCGTACAAAATACATTAGAGTTCGCAGCCATGGTATCGAGCTCATATTCGTTCTGAATGAGCGCTGCTTTACCGTCGAGAGTTTTTCCTGAGGATGTAGCGCCCAAAGTCCATACTCTTGAGCCCTGGCAGTACCCACTAATCGTGCCTGATATAGAGCTACCTCCTATAGTATATTTATTGAAGGCTGCATTTAAATTTAATGTCAGAGGGCCTGTCGATGTAGATGTAGAGCTGTCTCCACCACCGCTACAGGCTGACAATATTGCTGCTGCTGCAAGAGATAAGCCGAATTTGAACTTGGCTTTAGTAAATATTAACGAGGTAGTGGCATTCAATGTCATTTTTAATTAGTCCTATTACTTTTATAATTAAGACTAATTAAACATCAATAACCGCCCGATAAATTTTATATTCTGTCCATATATAGATTGGGGTGGATGACGTTAGACCCATATATTTAAAGGCTCTTAGGATTTTTATAAAGATGTTTTTTACTGTCCACTTTTTACCCAACTCCACTCATATATTCTCGCTAATAATGAGTAAGATAATTGAATTCATGAATGACTTAAATCATTCAACGGATTACCTCGATAGCCAGCTAAAAATTGCCCATAAAAGTCTTTAAAACTAACTTGGGCGTGAGTATTAGATAGGATTGAGATTGGCATGCGCAATGATTTGCCAGCCCGCTTGAGTTTTACTCCACACATCTAAACGATAGTGCGGCTTTGACGACATTTTTTGACCTAGATAGTTCTCGGGCAAGGCAATCTGATAGGTAACAATTAAATTATCTTGGGATTGAGTGACCTTGATATTACTAAGCTCATATTTACCTAGCTTTTCTGCCTTAATCACTTTCATATTGAAAGCTAAGTCTTGAGCGCCCTGACTATTGATTGATTGAAAAGCAGGAGACATCAGCTTGGTTAAACCTGCTATATCTTGATTTTTTTGCTGATCCCACCACAGCCTCTCAAGCCGCTCTCCTTCAGCCTGCGAATTTAAGGGTGTCTGAGCAAAAACTGAAAAGGATAAGCAAAGTAAAGCTAGAAATGTGCTGAAGGATCTCATCTGAATTCCGAATGAAGTGATTGCTAAGTTGTTAATAAATGATGGATCTATTTGTATCTAGATCCGGTAAACCTAAGATGGTTTGTTAGGGGCAACCGTAACGAATCAGTTGCCCTTAACTACCTTAGCCTCTTTTACTAGCGTATTGATTGCTTCTTGACGGCGCTGCTGCACTAGCTCTTGGGCAATGGTGTTTTGAACCTGCTCAAATGGCGGCATCACAAATGGACGCACATCATCTAACTTGATCACATGCCAACCATTATTGGTTTTCACGGGTGATTGCGTGATCTTACCTTTACCTAAATTGACGATCAAATCATTAATTGGTGGGGTTAACTGATATGGAAACACCCAACCTACTACACCACCTTGGGCGCCAGAGACTTTCTCAAGCGATTTTTCTTTGGCAAGGGCTTCAAACTTAGTGCCGCTATTAACCTGCTTGATGATCTCTTGCGCTTCAGCTTCCGTAGCCACCATGATTTGCGCTACTTCATACTGTTTGGAGTTCTTAGGCTCTTTGCTAAATGCTAGCTGGCGCTCATACTCTGCCTTGACATCGGCCTCAGTGATTTGACGAGTTTTAAAGTACTCAGTAAGCCAAAGCTCTAACATCGTATTTTGCTGAGCGAGCTTAAGTTTGAGAGTGTTGTTATCTTTATTTAAGAGCCCTGTCTTTTTAATATCTTGTGTAATGACTTCGCGCACCATTAAATCATTGAGGATATTTTGACGCAGCTCAGGAGAGTCTTTAGCGCCATTAGCGACAGCCATGCTCACCATCTCATTGACTTGACTGGTATAGATCTTGCTACCGTTGATCGTCATTAATACGGGGCCAGATTGGGCGTAAGCCAGCACTGCAGCACTAGATAAAGCGAGCGCTGTGAGTGAGCGCAATATGGTTTTGAAAATCATTAAAGGAACCTAAAAAAATGAATATTAAAAACAGAGATAGTGATGTACTTTTTTAAAGACATCACTATCTTTTATATTACCAACTCTTATCACCAACTATAGATCGCTCCTACTGAACCACCAATACCGCGGTAGCTCGTAGCAGCATTACCCTGCTCTACATCAATGGTGGCATAGGCACTCACCTTGGTACCCCAGTTATATTTCGCGCCACCTTTAACGATCACCATATTGCCCATGCTTGGGGTGCCATTGGCATACAAGGTAGGACCATAAGCTTGGCTATAACCGGCTCCCATCGCCATGGGGTTATTCATGAGGTCGTGAGCCCAAGACACGCGTAAGAACGGTTTCATCACTTCGTTATGACCCATGACGATATCACCACTAAACTCCGTACCTAAGTACAGCGGTACGGCGGTATTGATATTAGAGCCATAGTAAAAGCCAGAGCCTAAACTACCAAAGTACTCATTAGCCCCGTTTTGACGGATCTGGGTTGGCGCTAGCGCTACAAAGGGCGTGATCTGGAAGGTCGCTTTGCCTTGTGGATTGGGTAACAGGTTATAACCCGCTTCTACTCTAGCGCCCAGGATATTGCTATGTACGTTCACCCCAGTAGAAGTGCTAAAGCCTAGGGTTTGGAGCTGGCGGGTAAAGTTGCCACTACCGCCACCTAAATAACCAATTGCAGATAAATATGCTGATTCACCACGCGCGCCAGCATAAAACTGCGCGCCATAGTTGGTGAGCGCTCCTGGTGTTGATGGTGTAGCACTACTGCTATAGGTGTAGTTTGATTGCGAGACTGTGAGGGCTGCGCCACCAATATAAGTACTGTCATCCGACTGCGCTTCAATACCTAAAGAGCCACCATAGATCTGGGTCGCTAAGTTATTACTATTGCTCGTGCCACCAAAGGGGGTAATCCAAACCTTGGCATCGGTCTTTTTAGCCAAAGAGATGGGCATTTGACCACCATCAGCTGACAAGGTGCCATTGGCTACTTGGGGTGCGTTTGGCGCATTGGGAGCTGTGGGCTGGTTCATCGACGCCATGCCACTCATCATCGCTCTTGGGTTCTTGGTTGTAGCAATAAAGCTCTCGCCCACACGCCAAGAATTCATACGATCGGATACGGTGCCAACTGCACGAGTGACTGCCTGATAGTTTGCCTGCGGCATCGCTTGGATGGCAGAACCCGCTAAGCTACTGTAGGCTTGATCCAAACCACCGACGGTTGGAACATTAACTAACTGGGCAGTAGCGGCTTGGAAGAAGGTATTGCTGCCAGTAGTTTGAGAAGTATTAATCGCCTCTGCCACTGGACCTGCAGGAATAGCGGCCATCTGCATAGCGACTGGTTGGACTGATACCTTACTAGTAGCAGTTTGATAGGCACCAATGGCACTACCGAGTTGATTGCCAAAAGTAGATAAGCCAGCGGGGGCGAAGTTAGCAGTTGAAACTAGTTGTAACTTAGTGGGAGATTTGAGAAGGCTCATACCCATAATAGCGGTGCTATCAACCTTAAACGCATCATCTATTACCAGTTTGGAACCCGCACTATTGGCTCTGATGGTCTCTGTTAGCGTCGTAGTACCCGGCTTAATGAAACCCGCATTGATGAAATTCGCTTGTGCCTTACCAGCTAAATTAATAGTGCCAGATCCTTCTAGCATCATAAGGTCAGATAGGCTGGCATTGTGATCAACATTAATACCCAAAATACCAGTACTCGTCTGATTAAATTTACCAGCAAAGCTTTGAATAGAAGTCGTATTATTCAAACCCGAATGGCTTATGAAATAACCCTTATTGGTAAAGGTGTTAGTACCCAAGAAACCTAAACCACCTACTGATATAAACCGTGCACCTTCATTATTAGTAAAGTTCACATTAGCAGCGACCGCATTATTGATCCTACCGGCAATCGTGCCATAGTTTTGAAAATCATTGGCCCCTGAGCTGAGAATATCCACAGCCTTATCTGCTGACGCGCTTCCTACCAAAATGCTGCCATAGTTCACCAGCCGGTTGTTCGCACCATTGATTGCAATCGCTGTTCCGCCGCCAGATACAGATACAACACTATTAGGGCCGATTTCGACATATGGATCGGCTTTGCCATTCACTGTACTAACGTAAATGGGGTTCGCGTGTGCTCCTTTACCAGTTATAGAGGCTTTGGCATAAACATTAACAGCGCCGCCCTCACCGGTGCCTTTACCGCCGCCATATGTCGTCACACTGCCACTAACAGCAAGACCACCGCCACCGCCAACCGATTCGGCAACAACGCCAGTGGCGTTGTTGCCGGAAATTGTAATAGGCGCGTTGACGTTGACAGTAACTGTTCCGCCATAACCTGTACCGGCATTATAAGTTGGAGCAAGCGTGCCTGTGCCTGAGGTCACAAAGGCACCACCACCACCACCCACTGACTGAGCCAAAATAGCGATTGCATTTGCTCCGGTCATAGAAATGTTTCCGGTATTGGTCACGTTGACTGCACCGCCGTTACCATTACTAGAGCTACTTGGTAAAGCGCCAATAGCGAGATTGCTCGCGTTATTAATACTGCCGTTAGCATCTTTACTCACCATCGATACAAAACCACCACCGCCACCGATGGACTGAGCAACGATAGCAATTGAACCTGTTCCTGAAGCGGTAACGGTGCCACCTTGGGTGATAGTAACTGCCCCACCATTACCTTTCGCCCCATTGTTGCCACCCAACACACTTTGATCAAGGTTGATCGAGCCGCCTGACGAAGTTGACAATATATAACCACCACCACCACCAATGGACTGACCAAAGACACCAATGGAATTACTGCCCTTAGTGGATACAGAATTAGAACTATTAATATTCACAGCGCCGCCATTACCACTAACCCCGCCAGAGGTCGAACCTGATTGATTACCACCACCCAAATTGAACGACGCTGTAATATCGCTAGCTGTGGTGAAATTTTGTGCCAGTGCACTAATACCACCGCCACCACCGACTGATTGCCCAAAGATGCCTACGGAATTGTCACCACTCGTGCTTACCTGGATGTAATTTGTTATGTTGACCGCGCCACCATTGCCGCTAGCACCACCTGTACCACCGCCACCCAATCCAAATGTTGCGCTATTAGAATTCAAAGAATTGCCGCTAATAACGTTCGAGGTACTACCCCCGCCACCGCCAACGGATTGCGCCAAAACTGCAATGGCGTTTTGACCACTAGTTTTCACAGTATCAATAGGCCCCCAGAATGAGTTAGTATTTCCATTCACGGTGACAGTCACTGTATTGCCATTGCCAATAGCGCCGCCCGAGGCGCCCAGAGCCATCGATACAGAGGCATTCCCGCTATTAGTGCTACTGGTTGAATTAGAAGATCCAGCATTACCACCGCCACCACCGACTGATTGCGCAAAAATACCAACGGCATTATTTCCCGCTGTCGACACACTTATGTCAGAGCTAATAGTCACCTGATTACCGCTACCGCTGCCACCGCTCATACCTAAAGAAAATGCTGCGCTATAGGCATTGCCGTTTGATTGGGTAGTCGATGAACCAGAGTTACCGCCGCCTCCGCCCACGGACTGAGCAAACACCCCATAACTACCGATACCGCTAGTCGTGATTTGGGAATCATTTGTCACTGATACTACCCCGGCATCACCACTAGAACCACCACTTGCTCCAAGATTTGCGGCGACGGATATGCCGCTCTTAGCTTGAGATGAAGTAGTCCCCGCACCCGCTGTACTAGAGTTACTCGTGCCATTGTCAGAAATTGAACTCGTCGTTGTAGTAGCAGAGTTATTAACAGCGCTGGCATTACCACCGCCACCACCGACTGATTGGGCAAAGATGCCGTGCGACAGCGCACCGTAAGTAGTAATGAGTGAGGCGTAGTTGCCATTCCAAGTATTATTTACAGTCACCGTATTTCCAGCTCCCGCATTGGCACCAGAGCCTCCGAGGCCAAATGCCACCGCATTGCTACCGCCAGTTCCAGTGGTGCTCGTTGAAGAGACACTATTACCGCCACCACCGCCAACCGATTGGGCAACGATACCTGATGAATTATTACCATTGGTCTGCAAGTTATTCGAGTTGTTGACAGTTACCGTACCAGCATCACCACTGGTGCCAGCATTAGCACCGAGTGCTAATGAAACACTGGTCTTACTACCATCAGCATTGCTAGTAGCAGAACCACCATTACCGCCACCGCCACCGACAGACTGTGCAAAGATCGCTACTGAGTTATCAGACAAACCAAGCGCGAGGCGTTGCGAAGACAGTGTGGTGGTAGATGCATAACCAGTCTTAATCGTACCGCTGTTCGTTACCTGTACATTGTTAGCAAACCCGCCACTAACACCATAACCACCGATTGTCAGGCCGACTGCTGTGCCCGCATCTGATCCCGCTTGACTACTATATTGGCTAGATGCAGTGTTGCCAGCAACAGATGAGTTAGCTGTATTGGAAGTCGTTGGGGTGCTCGAGCCACCTGTTCCTGCTGTGCTACTGCCTGAGGAGCCAGAGTTCGCTGCAACGGTGGAAGACGTGCTACTCGATCCGCCGTTACCACCACCGCCACCAACAGACTGGGCAAAGATACCACTTGAATTAATCCCTTGGGTCACGATAGTGGCCGTATTGCTCACACCAACGGCTTGCATTGAAGCAACAGATCCAGTACCAGAACTACCGCCGGTGCCACCGTAGCCTCCCAACACTAAACTGACTGCAGCAGCGCCACCTGCATTGCTTGTTGAACTGGTAGAGCTTGCACGACCACTACCACCGCCGCCACCAACCGATTGCGCAAAGATACCAGTGGCGAGATCGCCAGCAGTCGTAATCGAACCGGAATTAGTCACCGCTACTGTGCTAGCAGTGCCCCCGGCACCACCAAAGCCACCGACTGAAAGAGCTGCTGAATATTTACCACCATCAGCGCCCGACGTACTAGAGCCGCCATTACCACCACCGCCACCAATCGATTGTGCAGTAATGCCATTTGCTTGCGCGCCTGAGGTATTCACAATGCTGCTGCTGGTAACCGTCACTGAATTACCTGTACCGGAATTACCACCAAAACCACCAAGGGCCATCGATGTAGAAACACCACTATCAGGCGCTGTATTACTGGTTATTGGTTGAGGCGTACTATTTGAACTGCTACTGCTTGAGGTATTTGTCTGCACAAGATTAGTTGCAAGATAAGTTGCTGCTTGACTACCGACGCCAGTTAAGCCAGTAATCTGCGCCCCAACAACAGAAGTTAATCCATTCGTGTTGCTACCCGGACTAGAGCTCACTTGGGTAGTTGCTACTCCACCATTACCACCGCCGCCGCCGATAGACTGCGCGATGATGGCTGACGATTGTTGTCCAGTAGTAGTGAGTGTGCCACCTGAGTAAACATTTGCTTGATTCGCATTACCACCATTGCCACCCCAGCCACCGAGCGAGAATCCAACGCCATAGCTGTTGGTACTGGTATTACTCTGGGTCCATCCACCATTACCACCGCCACCGCCAATCGATTGAGCCAATATCGCTGGGGCGCTCATACCATCAGTCGTAATGGAGCCTGTTTTCTGATTTTGGTTGCTGTACACGTTCACAACACCATTACTGTTGGAGCCATATGCCCCTTGACCACCAATGGATACAGAAATAGATTCATTAGTGGCAATCGAATTCGTTATCGCATTACCACCGTTGCCACCGTTGCCACCAATCGATTGCGCCACAATACCTGCAGCTTGATCATTGGTAGTACCAGTTGTTGAACTGTTTAGGTTTGCCGTACTAATAATGCCGGTCTGAGTAATCGTTACACCTTGAGATGTAGCGTTAGAAGCACCAGATCCACCAACGGTTAAGCCGAACGTACTTTTATTGCCAATAGCTTCCTGACCACCTTCTTCAAAGCTAATACTATTAATACCTTCACCACCAGCGCCACCAATGGATTGCCCTAAAATACCAATGCTGTTCAAACCATTAGTGGTGATATTTTGAGAGGTAGTGACACTCACTCCGCTTGCCGATCCACCTGCCCCGCCAGTTTTACCTACGCCGACTAAGATAGAACCGCCCCATCTAGCAACCCCTTCATTGACAGATTCCCCACCATTACCACCTGACCCACCAATACTTTGCGCTACAAGACCGAGGGATTGATTACCAGCCACATTGATAACACCGCTATTGGTCAATGAAACCGCGCCGGCCCGGCCGCCATCACCGCCTGCGCCACCAATCCCTATGTTAATACTCGAACCCCCAGAATGGCCCACTGCTTCACTGATACCACCATTACCGCCTACGCCACCAATACTTTGCGCGAGGATACCGGTAGATTGAGATTGAGCAGTAGTGATAGCGCTGTAGTTATTGACAGTGACGGCATTGGAAGTGCCGCCCGATCCACTACCGCCGCCCAAAGTCAGAGTCGCATCCCCTTTTTCGCCCACTGCAGCAGCATAAGTACTACCACCGTTACCGCCACTACCGCCGATCGATTGGGCAATGATGCCCAGTGACAACATTCCATTAGTATTGATAACGGCGCTATTGTTAACTGTCACTGTGTTGGCTGAGCCACCACTTGAACCATTGCCACCGACACTCACCGTAGCATCGACGGCATTTTCATAAGCGGGGATAGCGGCGCCAACAGCAGTACCACCATTACCGCCACTACCACCAATGGATTGGGCAACAATACCGGAAGATTGATCTCCAGCTGTGGAAATAGTGACGCCAGAACCTGTGGTGACGTTAACAGCGCCTGCGGTGCCACCAGCACCACCGTCACTACCTATGCTCACGGATGAAGACACACTATGTGAAGCAGTGCCCGAGAAACTAGAGCCTGCATTACCGCCGCCACCGCCAATGGATTGAGCCAAAATGCCATTGGCCAATAGTCCGCTCGTGCTTATCGTGTAATTTCCAGAATCTGGGTTATTGACATTGACAGTAGTGGTATTAGCGTAACCAGCGTTACCACCTTTTCCAGATAAGGTAAGCGTTGCTATTAATGGAGCGTCGGATTCAGTTATTGTCGCAGCTCCTGCGATGGCATTACCGCCTGTACCGCCAGAACCGCCAATGGCTTGGGCAACAATACCGCCGGACTGATCACCTTTTGCAGTGATACCTGCCGAGTTGGTGACTGTTACTACATTAGCAATAGCACCGCCCCCGCCACTACCCCCCACACTGATAGCTAATGAGGCTGAAGTTTCATCTTCAGCTGGATTGACTAAAAGTGATCCTGCAATAGCCGTACCGCCGTTACCACCTGAGCCGCCAATACTTTGCGCCAGAATTGCGGATGACATAGCACCATTGACAGCCAGTGCTCCACTATTCGTGACACTGATTACACCTGACCTACCACCACTTCCACCACCTCCACCCACGCTATTGGTAAAATTAAAGTCGCCAGTAACAGAACCGCCAGCCGCTAAGCCGCCATTACCACCATTACCACCAATGCTCTGAGCAATAATGGCTGAGGATAAAGGGCCTGTGATACTAGCAGTGCCTGAGTTCGTTACCGTGACATCACCAGCGCCACCACCGGCACCACCCGAACCAGCAACATTCAATCCAACAACCACTCCAGTACTAACGATCGCGCCAACAGAAACGCCACCATTACCACCATTACCACCGATTGCCTGAGCCAATATGCCAGGATTGTTACCTGCTGCAACTATTCCTGAATTGCTGTTATTGACATATGCGCTGGTGTTATTGGCTGTGATTGATCCAGAGTTGGTCACACTCACCGGCTTTGAAGTACCGCCCGCAGCTGCAGAACCACCAATAGAGTAACCAAATGAGCCACCCATACTTAGATTGCCTGCGCCACTAAAGCCACCATTACCACCACCGCCACCAATCGATTGCGCCAAGATTACAGCGCCACCGCCGCCCTGAGTGAGTAAGGTACCTGTATTGGTCAGTGTCACGTTCATGCCGGTGCCACCCTTTCCGCCGGCGCCACCAACACTCAAGGCACCACCAAGTTCCATGCTGGCACTACCGGAAATATTAAAACCCCCATTACCGCCGCCGCCAGCAATCGATTGGGCTATCAGCGCGCTCGCTGCTGCACCTGAAGTAGTAATACTGCCATCGTTACTCAAGCTAACCACATTACCATCGCCACCCACACTGCCACTGCCTCCCAGACCGAGGGCTAAACTGGCAACGCCACCTCCTGAAAGCGCAATGCTGGCACCACCGCTACCGCCGCCCCCGCCAATAGACTGCGCTACGATACCGTATGACCTTGCACCAGTGGTGGTGATTGAGCTGGCATTCCATGTAGAGCCATTATTAAGATTCTCAGCCGTTACCGAGCTGCCGTTACCGCCAGAGCCACCGGTGCCGCCAATACTCAAAGCCGCTGAATAAGAGCCACCGTAGCTACCAGAAACAGATGCTCCACCTACACCACCGCCGCCGCCCGTAGAGTTGGCAACTAAACCAGGGGAATCACTTCCAGAAGTAGAAATATTGACGCCGGCTGGTGTTGCATAAACATTGGAACCGTAACCTCCAGCACCTGCTTTACCACCAAAAGCCATAGCCAGCGATGCATCGCCGCCAGCAGCAATTTGAATTGCATAGCCGCCGTTACCGCCGCCGCCGCCCAAAGATTGGGCAAGTATGCCGGGTGAGCCTACGCCCAATGTCGTAATCAACGCGTCAGATGCTGGGCTCCCTGCAGTGAAAAAAATAGTACCGCCAGTTGCTGAAGCACTCCCTGATTGCGTTGGCGTGTTATAGCAAGGGTTAGTTGATGAGCTAGAAGAAGATGGACAGTTAACCCCAACCAAACCGCCGGCACCACCCGTACCAGCTCCACCACCCACACCAGCTCCAAAACCAAAGAACACTGCGCCCGATATCGACACTGCACCGCCACCAGAGCCGCCGCCGCCGCCAATCGATTGTGCCAAGATGCCTGCAGAATTTGGTTCGGTCGTTTTGATGCTATTGCTATTGGCAACCACTACCTGACTACCGCTACCCCCACTACCCCCAGACCCGCCTACTCCCAGAGAAAACGAATCAAGGGATTCAACACTAGAGATGCCCATCCCTCCGACACCGCCACCGCCCCCAATGGATTGAGCAAGAATACCGAATGCACCGCCATTGGTGCTTGCAGTGTTTGATAAGCGGTAACCCGTATTAATGATGCCGGTGTTATTGACAGACACGGCTGCGCCGCCGCCGCCACCGCCACTACTACCACCGATGGCAACGATTCCCGTAGCCAGACCTCCGCTGCCACCACCGCCTCCAACACTTTGCGCAAAAAGCCCTATAGAGGATGCGCCCTTTAAAGTGATGGCACCTAAATTTGAGAGTGTGATGGACCCACCTGTGGCTGCCTCTCCACCAGTTGCTCCTAAAGAATACAATCCTGCCGAAGCTCCTGCAGAGCCCCCAGACCCACCTACCGATTGGGCATTAATACCAAAGCCGCCGACCATTGAGCTTGTTAGAGCTCCCTTACTGCTAACAGAAACCGAGTCGGCGGAGGCGCCATTTCCACCGTTACCGCCACTGGCTCCAGAATAAATACCTCCTGTAGAATCGCCGCCGCCGCCGCCTGTGCCACCCAAACTTTGAGCAAAAATGGGTATTGAATAATTGGATTGAATGGATGCTTGGTTAGTAACCGTCACAGATCCACCCGTACCTCCATAACCGCCCCCGCCACCATCGCCAGGCGCAATGATGCCGGTAGAGTTACCACCTCGACCGCCATTGCCCCCATAACTCTGTGCAAAAATTCCGTAACCACCAGCCGTATATCCTGATTCGATTTGGGCCTCATTTAATACAGACACTGCACCGCCAGCTGCGCCATCACCCCCGACACCCGCATTACCATTCTGATTATTTCTGCCACCATCTCCGCCATTGCCTCCGCCAGAAACTGCATAAATTCCGGTAGAAGTGAGGCTTGTAGCCCCGATAGAACCAGCTTTCCACGTAGCATTAACAGCAGCAGCAGCACCACCAGTAACGCCGTTTGCAGCGGTGACTCCGCTACAATCTGCATCCGTATTGTCACCGCCATTTCCACCCCGACCACCTGTGGCTAAAGCATAAACTCCAGTACCGTAACCAGATGCCACCGAAAAATATCCTATTAGATCTACGTTAAGGGGGCTTGGCGATCCGGTAGTACCATAAAAGCCATTACCGGCTCGGCAACTAGTACCATTCATCTTGTTGCCCTGTTGCCCATTAACCCCAATCGAGGTTCCAGAAATTATGTACGGCGTATTGGTGGTTGGTGCCACCGGTTGCGCAAACACATTCGAGGTGCTCAGCACTGAAGTGAGGAAGGCAATAGAAACAATGCCTGCTTTCAAAACGTTGAACTCGCGATTTTCTTGCAAGGCTTTCAATATGTTTTTCATATATGAGCTCAAGCGAAACGAGAGTCGACCCATCTTTGCATGAAATCCAAAGATGACTTTTCTGAACGCTTCAAGATGCGTTGGAATGCTCAGGATCTGAAAAAATGACACATTCTGAAGTGGTCGCAGTTGCACTATCTGATTTCTAAATATAAGGTGAGGTAAAGTGTTTACGGGAATCAGGGTAACGCCTAAATATCGGAAATTAATGTGAAATCTGTCCGTATTTAATAGATTGCTCAAAACCCTAAAAGCCACATACTGATTGGGCTTTTAGGGTTTACGAAGATCATTTTTTTAAAGTGTCCATATTTCAAAATGCCTAAAAACCTCAAAATTGACTTTTCAGATGCAAAACAGGATCGCTCTCAAAAAACCTTAGACGACCTTTTGCAAGCTGCGTATGAAATTGTTGAAGCCGCAAATACGAAATCATTTACTAGTAGATCTTTAGCATCTAAAGCGGGCTATTCACTGGGAACCTTAAGTCAACGATTGGGATCGGTAGAGGATGTTTTTTTCTGGGCAATACAAAAAGGTAGAGAAATTAAATTAAATGACTATGCCAAAGCGGTATCGCAATTTGATCCTCAATTAAGCGTGCGAGATTTTGTAGAGAATTTTGTAGAGAGGGCTTTTAGCTTCATAGGCATCGTTGGCCCTCCAGTCATGCGCTTTTATGATGAGCGATTTACCAAAAAGTATGGCTTAACAACAGATTACTTTGATTACACCAATGTAGTTGCTGACGCTTATTTTGAAATGCACACCAGAAATGAAACGAATACCTTTAGGATACTTTCGCAAGACGAGATTAGATTAATTTTTAAAGCTTCATTGTCTTTACTAGAAAGGCCATTTGCAGCTCAAGATCCTATAGCGGGAAGCGAAGAGCATCGCCGCATTACTGTTACCGCCATCACTGGCATGTTGGCTAAGTGATCTAAAGTGCGGATCTAGAATACGAAGCGCTAAGCCACTATCAATTTAAAAGCCACTCACAAATGACTCAAACTCTTGAAATCCGAAAAATTATTCCGCCCGCATTCGAGCATGCCAATTTAGGTGAAAAAATTCTGTGCTATCGCCCTATGAAGCATGGGATGCCTAATCTCAGTATTGAGCAAATGGGTAGTAAAGTGATTGCGCATAACTACGGACATGGTGGGAGCGGCTGGACTCTAGGACCAGGGTCAGCAAGGTACGTTAATTCCTTACTGATTGATTCAGAGTTAGGCAAAACATTAGCCAATAAATCAACCCCTATCGCCATTATCGGCGCCGGCTTGGTTGGGCTCTTTACCGCATATGATTTAGTGAAACGTGGTTATCGCAATATCACTATTTATGCTGAAAAGTTAGATGGTCTAGCCTCCCATTACGCTGGCGGTCTATTAGCTCCAGTCTCTATGGATAACGATCATGAAATGCAGGCGGTAATCGACCAAATCGGAATTGATGCATATCGTTTTTATGATGATGTCGCCAGAAATAAAAATAGGGATTTCAAACAAGGTGCTCGCTTAGTCCCCAGTTACTTCAACAGTCGAGAAGATTCGGGTCTAGAAGCCTATGTGGGTAAGGTGATGAATCCAGCTAAAGATGTGATGCTTGATTTTGGTAATGGCACGACTCGTAAGATGGTGGTGTACGACGACGGCATCTATATGAACACCGCACTTCTCATGGCTGAGTTACATGAGTTCATTCAATCACATCACATCAAAATCGTATTAGGGAAAATTCATGCTTTTGATGAATTAGAGCAAGAGTTTATCTTTAACTGTAGTGGGCTTGGCGCAGCTGAATTGACTAAAGATACGGCGCTGGTTCCAGTTCAAGGCCATTTGATCATGCTCAAAAATCAAGTGCCTGAAAATATGAACTACATGATTTTGGTTTACTTTGGTGAAGGTGAGACAGAATCCGGTCAAAAGGTAAAACGCTCTTTTTATATCTTCCCCAAGCATTTACCAGACTCAGCGCCACAAGACATTGGCGTCATTGGAGGTACCTTTATTGAAGGCGGCAGTCCAGATAAACCCAACCTCAAAGAATATGACTCCATTATTGATGAGGCCAATTCATTCTTTGGCCTGAACGCCTCTTCTCTAACTTGACTTTGCGCGATATTCGGCGGCCGCGACATTCTGATCGCTAACCTTTCTCTTAAAGTCTGTAATCAGCATTTTCTGATGCGCACTGTTTCGTGTCTTTAGCCAATAGAAGGCGCTTAAAAATAAAAACCATAGTGGCAAGATATATAGTGCAATGCGGGTGCTATCGCTCAGACCCAGAGCAAAGATCACAATGACAAAGAACGCCAAAGCCACATATGGCATGATTTTGCTCAACGGCATCTTAAACTCAGATTCATCATGAGCTTGAGGTAGTCGCTTGCGATAGGCAAGATAAGCAAACAAAATCATTGACCAGATATAAATAAAGATCAGGGCAGCTACACTACCAACCAATTCAAATGCGCCCATCATTGACTGAGTAGTTGTCAGAACTAGCGATACAGAAAGAACAAGCCCAGTTCCTAGAAAAATACCGCCAGTAGGAATTTTGTGGGATGACAATCTCCCAAAAATAGGTGGCGCATGATGATGCTTTGCTAGCCCATACACCATTCGTGAAGTTGCATAGATGCCGCTATTGCTCGATGAGGTAGCGGAGCTAATTACCACGGCATTGATTATTGAAGCGGCGCTCAGCATCCCTACGAGAGAGAACATGCCTACAAAAGGACTTTGATCAGGAGAAATATCGCGCCATGGTGTCACCATCATCAATACCGCTACAGTGCCAATGTAAAAAATCATAATCCTGACAGGTATCTTATTGATTGCATCAGGCAACATCTTTTTCGGATCTTTTGTTTCAGCCATCATGGTGCCAATGATTTCCATACCAGCAAAAGCAAAGATCGCAGTTTGCAAGCCACCTAGCAATCCTGAAACACCATTAGGGAAGAAACCGCCATATGACCACAGGTTACTAATATGCGCCTTAACTCCGCTTGGGGAAACAAAGCTAGTGATGCAGAGATATAGACCCAAAACAATGAGACTAATAATGGCGACAACTTTAATGATGGCCATCCAAAACTCTAGCTCCCCGAATGCTTTAACGCTGAGGATATTCAAGGTCAGCAAAAATATAATCACCGTTAAGGCTGAGATCCAATGCGGTAAGTCAGGCCACCAAAAAGAGATATAACCAGTAATCGCAATAATCTCAGCAATAGCAGCCACTATCCAGGCAAACCAATATGACCACCCAACAAAAAAGCCAGCCGATGGACCCAATATATCCTCTGAGAAATCAACAAAAGATTTGTAATCAAGGTTATAGAGAAGTAACTCACCCATTGCGCGCATCACAAGATACAAGATGCAGCCAATAATGGCGTAAATCAGAATGATGCTTGGGCCCGCAATAGAGATTGTTTTGCCTGAGCCCATGAATAAGCCTGTGCCAATACATCCGCCAATAGCGATCATTTCTATCTGTCGCTGCCCTAAACCACGTTCTAACTTATGATGAATATCCATATCAATACTTTCTAATACTAAGAGAGGCTAACTAATCCCTAGTCAGGGACTCAATAGCCTTGATGTTGCTAGAAGAGTGGCCAAACTCTTTTAGTAGGCTATTACGCTCACCGATTTCAAAATCAGCAAATTCAAAACCAGGTGCTACAGCACAGCTAACTAAGCAAAACGAGTCTTGACGTATGGGCTTGGCAGCAAACCAAGTATTGGCAGGAATAGTAGCTTGCAAGCATTTTGCATCTAGTCCCAATTGAATGGTTTGAAGCACTTTATTTTGATCAATGGAATAGATCATGACATCGCAGCCACTATGAAAGTACCAAGTCTCATCCGATTTAATGCGATGCCATGATGAAAAGTCTTTACCAGATAAAAGATAGTAAATACTAGTGTAGGCGCTCTTTTGTTCCAGGCCATCAGCACTAACAATAATTGGTGACCGATACATTTCTCTATAAAAGCCGCCTTCGGGATAAGCGAGAAGCTGAAGATCCTCCACGAGAGAATTGACTGTTTGCATGCTTTCCTTGTTTTTAGATGCTAGCTTGCCAACAATATAGCTCAAACAGGCACCACCGTTACTCGCTGAACCATCCCAAGATCTGAGTACTGCAGCATTTGGCTGTGCAAAATGTAGGGACCCACAAAATCCTTAAAGCGCATCCTAAATGTTATCGAGGTAGGATTTTCAGGAGTTCCGCCAGCGGGTAATGCAACCGTGTCACACCAATAGGGCTTGACTGATACGCCATTGACCCTAGTGATATACATCGGATTGACATGAATATGAAAAGACTGAGCAATGTTGTTGCAGTTATAGATAGTCCATTCTTCTACCGCCCCCAGAATCACATTCTGAATAATGGTATTAGCAGGCTGTAATTGGTAATCGTATTTAGGGAACACAAATGGTGGGATATATTTCGATCCTTCCACAGGCTTCCCAGTTAATCTTGCAATTTCTTCTTTTGCCAAGGCGCTATTCTTCTTGTAGGACTCAGAGATTTCCGAGACTAAGGTCGCTGCAGCTGCCTTTGCTTGATCAATCATTGATGGAGCATTACGAGAGGGATCAAGATGATCGTTGCCAGCCATATTGAAAATGATGCTGCGCTTCTTTCCGCCTGCACCAGCAAACTCTTGATCGGTGATCGGCTCTAGAAAGCTACTTACGGGCAATGGCGCTGGAGCTAAGCTCATGACCGCCTTGTCATTGACCACCACAATCTTAGCCAAAATATCACCTGGCAAAATAGTAGTGTGCTTGCCCTTGGCAATTTTGATTGGTAGTGATCGAAGTAAATAAGTGCCAGGCATACCAGCTTTGATCAGTACCGAAGATCGATTGCCAGCCGCTAATAAAATCCCTTTACCATTATTTTTTTGAGCATCCGGATATTCTTGGTAAGTAGTGCTACCCCATCCATCTGTGGTGTATTGCGAAAGTGTATGTCCATCTACACTCAGGTTGAGATAGTTAAATACTTGCGTATTAATAAAGCGCCATCTCTGCACTTCTCCACTTTGCATCACGATAGTAGGTTGACGCACACCATTAATTAAAACCGGCTGGGCATCTACATAGTTATCACTAGAGCTATGAATTCCATGACCTGTGGGTTGGTTGGCAATTTGAGCAAACTTCTCTAGTAGACCGTCTTTGACACCATAGTTATTGTTAATTTCCTTGCTGGCAAAGTAAGGTGCCTGGAATAAGAAAATCAACTCCTTGGCATCTGTCATTTCTGGCAACTCATCTACGGGGCCACGAACCATGATTACACCAGACATGAGGCTAGCTACCTGAATAGCACTGCTGCCATGGTATTGAGGGTGATAGTAGAACGGACCCGCAGGATGATCCTTTGGAATTTGGTAAACGTACTGTCTTGAGTCACCCTTGGGCAAAACGCCACCAGTATTGGGGTCAACTACGTAATCACCATACTCGAGAGGCTTGCGATCTGAGTAAATTCCCGGGAATACATGCAAACCACGAGTATGCAAGTTCGTCGTATTGGGCTTCATGTAATTGGTAGGATCGCGGAAAGCTGCAAAAGGTGGATTGACTGGCAAGTTATTCACCAACTTAATCCGTAGCTGATCGCTACCCTTCAAGACTAATGTTGGCCCCGAGTAACTAGGTCCCTGCTTGTCATAACCATAAGCGCGTAGTGATACTGGGTACTGCTTTTGTGGATCTGCGCCAGCTAGTTTGGTATCAAAATAGGATGCCGTCAAAGTCACATCCAGCAAACCATTTTTAGCCTCCAGCATGTCAGGCTGCACAAAGGTTTGTAGTGGATGTGCTGACTTACTATCGCCCTCTTGACTACAAGAGGTCAAGGCTGATGGGAGAACAATGCCTGAAGTCACACTCACACCCATGCGCAAGAAGTCACGGCGAGGGTTGTTGGAAGTGATGATTTTGCTCTTAGACATGGATGATCTCTTAAGCAATTTCCAAGAACGCATAGGGAGTCATTTGCCTTGCTACAGCTTTACCCAATTGACCAGATTCATTACTACCCCAGCCTAATAGCTTGCCTTTTCCAATCACTAAGGCATGAGCATCACCAGCTGCAATAGCCCGTACCCCAGACAAATTAGGAATGACTGTCGGGGCACTACGTGATTTGAGATCCCCCAAGCCAAGCTGACCAAATCCATTCCAGCCCCAGGCATAGACTTTTCCCGTTGATGACAAAGCTAGTGAGTAATGCATCCCAGCATCCACCGCAATCATCTTCTCTGGGAAAGGAATGAACTTCGGACGATCAATATATGACTGATTACCACCTCCGCACTGACCAAGGTGATTACTACCCCAGCCATAGACCTTACCTTCGCTAGACACTGCGAGTACGTGAGTAGAACCTGCTGCAATCTGATTAATCTTTACTGATAGTGAAATTGGTTCTGGAGTATTCACTGTATTGAGATGACCAAGTCCTAACTGCCCCGCTGAATTACTACCCCACCCATAAACTCTTTGATCTTTAGTGAGCGCAATCATAAAGTTATCGCCGATAGCAATATCTTGAATGTCAGGAAGAGAAGTAATCACTTCTGGTAGCGCATTGATTTGCGCTGATGGGCGGCCTAAAGCACCATCAGTACTAAAGCCCCAGGTATACACTTTGCCAGATTGATCAATCGCGGCATAGATGAATTGACCAGCAACCACTTTAGATGTGCTGGCAATGCCATTAATCAGGGTGGGCTCTTCAGAGAAGAGGTTCTGACCACCAGTACCAACTTGGCAAAACCCCCAGATTAAAGTTTGCTGCTGATCAGAAACTCCCAGACTAACGCCGTAGCCTGCAGAGATATGAGAACAAGCAGAGAGTTTGCCAACAAAGACAGGCTTAGCATCCGCCTCGTTAAAGGAGCTACAAATATCAATATATGTCGAAGTAATGCGGCCACTTCCAGCGCCACCCCAACCTAATATCTCACCAGACTTTAAGAGCGCTAAAGTCTGGTCCTTGCCAGCTGAAATTGCGGCAAGCTCATATAAATTGCTATCCAATATTCCCAAAAATTACCCCAACAGCATGAATGAGAGCCTTTATTGGCCAAGATGGACTTTACCCTAAAGCAGCCAATTAAATATGAAATATGAACACCATCTTTAACGATCATATTACTAGTTATAAGGCGGCGGTCCCTCAGGCTTGGTAATAGCTTTTGTAGCCCTACGATAGTGAATGTAAATCACAATTGATGGGATAAAGAAGACTAAATCAAAAGGTAGTAATTTCAGGAAATAAGTTAGTCCGTAGAACGTCAAGTTAGCACTCATCGAAATCAACAAAATGATAGTCGATAAGATAGCACCTAAAGCACGAGTCTTCGGTATCAGTATCAATAACGCGATAATGACATTCGCTACATTCATTACCGTATGAACCCAGCCAGCAACAGGATCAACACCCCCGGATGGGCCAGAGCCAGATGCACATAATAGTTGACCAAAGACAACCCAGCAAACCAAGATCGTCAAGATTACTTTGTCTCTTTTACTTTGATTCAACATTTCGGTTGTTGGTCTAAAAAGAGATTTCATTACTTTGATTGCTTGCATTGCTTATATTGCTTTCAGGCATTGATTAATAAAGAGCTTATTTTTCTAGTCGCTATTTGCTATTTGCTACTCACGAACTCAAAATATGAAGGCTTGATTACTGTTGATATGTTTCAGTAATACTGAGGTCACCCAGTCCTCCAGTAAAGGTGCTGGGCGCCTTGATCACTTTATATAAATTGCTAAGGGTATTGTTGGCATTGATACGATAGGTTTTACTGCTCGTGTATTCAAGTGCACCTGATGATGCATTCTGTGCATCATCAGTTCTGGTAAACAAGAGAGTACTGGCTGTATCTGGCGCAACTGTCCAAATCAATGGCCCCTTGGTAACGGCTGACGAAGTACCCGCATAATCAATATAGGTAAATAAAGTGCCAGTACTTCCGGCAGTAACTGAAGTTGGCGTGGACTGCTGATTGGAATAAACCACCCCTTGTGGATTGCTCCCACTCGTAATGGGTAGCAAAGTCGTAGGGTCATAATAAATTTTTGATACCTTACTACCATCATTGCCATAAAGCTTGCTACAGAAAGATGGAGAAGTTGAGGTTAAGCTATCAGTCTCAGTGTAGTTAACGATTGCAGCAGGCTTGCCATCTAGAGTTGTGCCTGAATAAGTCGGCGAATATGTAAACTTGATGGTGCCTTGGCAGGCGCCAGTAATTACTCCCTGATTAGAGCTCCCATTAACAATGAAGCTCTTATAGGCAGCATTTAAGTTTAATGTTGGGCTTGCGGCAATTGAAGTGTTATCACTTCCACCACCACAAGCTACCAATATGAATGTAGACGCAAGCGATAAGCATAGATAAGATGCTGTTTTTTTCGTTTTCAATTTTCATTTTTCCTATGCCTCAACGAAGTTAAGTTTGAGCGTTAAGGTTGAGCGGTATCCACGTAGGTCAAGCCCTCTTTCATACCAGTATTTTTTAGTCCTGGCCCTAGAGCTTGGGCGTAATTCACCTTACCTCTAAAGCAACCTACTGAGTATGGGTACTCCCTATTTAGAACATAGTGATAGGTAGTTTTCTTTGTGCCGTCTGGCATGGTGATTTCAGAGGTTGTGCCATGACACTCATCTAACTCAGCATTAGTCAGCATATGACCGTCTGCTGCGCGTGGTCCAGTGATTGGAAAACCGTCCAAAGCAAAACCAAAGACTGGGGATTGACCCGTTATACCTTGATTAGGGAAACACTTCCATGAATAGGCATGGTAGTGATACTGCTGATAATAGGGATGGCCAAAACATTGATCCGTCGGTAAGGCATTAATCGGATTGTATAAATTATCACTACTATCAGGAGCTTTTTCGAGATGCCAAACTGCACCAGTGAGGGTAATACCTACAATTAAAGAGTTCAGTGGGTAGGTTCCGCTAGCGACGGGATTTAAAGGAACCTTACTTGATAGTTCATATGGGCCAATTCCAATTGCAGCAGCACTAGAGTAAGTCACACCTGTAGCTGGGTTTGTTCCACCTGGTAAAGCCGCATAGTAGGAATAAGCGGCTGTACCACTTTGCACAGGAAATGTTCCCATTGGTGTGGTCGGTATACCGTTACCAACAAAAATCCTGGCGCCGGGTGCAGTAAATCCATTAATGACATAGCTTGGATCGGTGGTCATTGCAAAAACACTGCCCTCCTTAGCATAAGTTGTTGCGCTATTTGAACCCTCAACATAAGCAATCTTTGAAAGGTCAATGATGTTGGTAGTCGTATTGGTCCATGGAGTAGCGATCTGACTCATTTGAGCCACCGCTTTACCGCCAATCAGCACAATAGCTGACGGAAGACATTGCGCATTCTTAGCGCAGGGCTCTAGGTTGCTTGATCCATTAACACTGGTTACTAATGTGCTTATCGCATTCGGATCAGAAGCAGTAGTGCTAGAAGAGCCCCCGCCACAAGCAAATAGGCCTATTGCAACTGAAGTGACCAGCACTAGAAGAGCTGCATGTTTTTTGTTTATTTTGATATTCATATTAAGTTCTTGTGTAAAAATATGTGAGTCATTATTAGTGCAAATAGCGTATTTAAATAGTGTTAGAGCGCCCACTTTTTACCCTTACCAAATGCCTCTGTAAGGCATATACTGTATGGGCTCAGAATTTATCCTTTTGTAAGCTTTTATCGTTGCCCACTTTTTAAAAATGCCTGAAAATCCCAAAATTAACTTTCTAGATGTCAAACAAGATCGGTCTAAGAAAACCTTAGATGATCTTTTGGAGGCCGCCTGTGAAATTGTCGAAACCGCTAACCCTACTGCTTTTACTAGCCGAAACTTAGCTGATAAATCGGGTTACTCTAAAGGCACTCTTAATAAAAGATTAGGGCCGATAGAAAATGTATTTCTGTGGGCACTTGCACAAGGTAGGGATTTCAAAGCCAATC
>Ga0209189_1000353_pt1 | contig 39282 bp, 25 predicted proteins | sample C_130820_EF_Meta_FD_187308 | JGI IMG/M metagenome (GOLD analysis project Ga0209189, IMG submission 187308) | Freshwater microbial communities from Lake Croche, Canada to study carbon cycling - C_130820_EF_MetaG (SPAdes) (version 3) | ecosystem: Environmental > Aquatic > Freshwater > Lake...
CGAGGCGCGACAGGGGCCCTTCGTGCTCCACGGCGGGGCGGAGGATCTCGCCGCGCACTGCCGCACGGCGGCGGAGCTCGGCTTCGACGGCGTGGAGATCTTTCCGGCGTCGGGGGAGGCGTTTCCCGCCGCGGCCCTCGCGAGGCTCCTCCGCGGCCACGGCCTGGCCCTGGCGGCCGTCGGCACGGGCGCCGGCTTCCTCAAGCACGGCCTGCACGTCTGCCACGAGGATCCGGCCGTGCGCGAGCGGGCGATCGCGTTCATCGAGCGGATTGTCGACGCCGCCGGGAGCCTCGGGGCGCCGGCGATCGTGGGCTCGATGCAGGGCAGGAGCGGCGGGGAGGTGTCCCGCGAGGCGGCGCTCGACCATCTCGCGGCGGCCCTCCACCGGCTCGGCGAGCGGGCCGACCGGCACGGGCAGGTGCTGCTCTACGAGCCGCTGAACCGCTACGAGACGAACCTCTTCAACCGGCAGGGGGAGGCGGCCGCGTTGCTCGACGCGCGGGGGCTCGGTCCGGTGAAGCTCCTTTGCGACCTCTTCCACATGAACATCGAGGAGGCGTCGCCCGGCCACGCCCTCGAGGCCGCCGGCCCCCGCGTCGGGCACATCCACTGGGCCGATTCCAACCGTCGGGCGATCGGCTTTGGCCACACCGATCCGCGGCCGATCGTTGCCGCCCTGCGCCAGATTGGGTATGCAGGCTTCCTGTCGGCGGAGATCCTCCCGCTGCCCACGCCGCTCGACGCGGCGCGGCAGAGCGTGGCCGGCGCGCGGGCCGCCATCGCCTGACGCGCCGCCCGCTTCGCCGCCACGTTCCACGCCCCACGCCCGAGTCACCCGATGCTCAACACCCCCCTGCTCCACCCCGACATCCTCCGCATCCTCGCGCAGTCGGGGCACCACTCGAAGGTGCTCATCGCCGACGGCAACTACCCGGCGTCCAACAAGCGCGGGCCGCGGGCGGAGCTCGTGTCGCTGCAGCTCATGCCGGGCGTGCCCACCGTCGCGCAGGTGTTCGAGGCGGTCCTCGGCACCGTGCAGATCGACGAGGTCAACACCATGGGCGTGGACCGCGCCGATTCCTACGCGGCCGCGACGCCCGGCGACCCGCCGGTGTGGGAGGACTACCGGCGGATCCTCGCGCGGGCGGGATCGAAGGTCGCGCTCGCGCCGATCGTGAAGTGGGACTTCTACGCGGCGGTGGCGTCGGCCGACCATGTGCTCACGATCCAGACCGCCGACCAGCAGCCCTGGGCCAATCTGCTGCTCTCGGTCGGCTGCCGCACCTTCAGGTGATGCCATGCAGACCAGACCGCTCGGCTCCACCGGCCTCGACGTCCCCATCCTCTCCTTCGGCGCCTCGTCGCTGGGGCAGGAGTTCCGCTCGGTGCGGCTCGACGAGGCGCTCGCGAGCGTGCGGGCGGCGCTCGACTGCGGGATGAACCTCATCGACACGAGCCCCTTCTACGGCCGGGGCATGAGCGAGGTGCTCCTGGGCGTGGCGCTCGAGGGGGTGCCGCGGCGCGACTACCTCCTCTGCACGAAGCTCGGCCGGTACGACCTGGGCCACTTCGACTTCTCCGCCCGCCGCGTCGCCGAGAGCGTCGACGTGTCGCTGCACCGGCTGCGGACCGACCACCTCGACATCGTGCTGTGCCACGACGTCGAGTTCGTGCCGATGCAGCAGATCGTCGACGAGACCCTGCCGGCGCTGCGGCGGATCCAGCAGGCGGGCAAGGTGCGGTTCGTGGGATTCAGCGGCTACCCGCAGAAGATCTTCCGCTACGTCTGCGAGCGGGCCGCCGTCGACTGCGCGCTCAACTACAACCAGTACACGCTGCAGAACACCCGCTTCGCCACCGAGACGATCCCGTTCCTCGCGGCGCGGGGGATCGGCGTGATGAACGCCGGGCCGTTCAGCGCGCGGCTGCTCACCGACGCGCCGCTGCCCCACTGGCTCAAGGAGCCCGAGAGCGTGAAGGCGGCGGCCCGCCGCGCGGCGGAGCTCTGCCGCGCGCGGGGCTCGAACATCGCGAAGCTGGCGCTGCAGTTCGCGCTCGCCAACCCCGCCATCGCCACCACCGTGGCCGGCAGCGCGAACCCCGCGAACGTCCGTGACTGGGCCACCTGGGCGGCGGAGCCGATCGACGCGGAGCTGCTCGCCGATGTGCAGGCGATGTTCGCGCCGGTGCAGGACGTCGGCCACGTCGAGGGGCTTCCCGAGAACAACTGAGGCTCCCGTGCGGATCGACGCCCATCAGCACTTCTGGCGGTATTCGCCCGCGGAGTATCCCTGGATCGGCGCCGGCATGGAGCGGCTGGCCCGCGACCATCTGCCGGCCGATCTCGCGCCCCTGGCGAAGGCCGCCGGGATCGGCGGCACGGTGGCCGTGCAGGCCCGGCAGTCGCCGGCCGAGACGCGCTGGCTGCTCGACCTGGCCGAGGGCGATCCGTTCATTGCGGGCGTCGTCGGCTGGGTCGATCTGCGGAGCCCCGCGGTGGGGGACGAGCTCGCCGCGTTCGCCGGCCGGCGGAAGCTCGTGGGCGTGCGGCACGTCGTCCAGGACGAGCCCGATCCGCGGTTCCTGCTCGGGGAGGCGTTCGGGCGGGGGCTCGAGCAGCTCCACCAGCACGGCCTCGCCTACGACCTGCTGCTCCACCCGCCGCAGCTGCCCGCCGCGACGGAGCTCGCCGGCCGGATGCCGGGGCAGCCCTTCGTGCTCGACCACCTCGCCAAGCCGCGGGTGAAAGCCGGCGAACTCGAGCCGTGGCGGCGCGACATCGAGGCGCTCGCGCGGCGGCCGAACGTCTCCTGCAAGGTGTCGGGGCTCGTGACCGAGGCGGCCTGGCGGCAGTGGCGGCGGGCCGACTTCGCCCCCTACCTCGACGTGGTGCTCGCGGCCTTCGGGCCGGAGCGGCTCCTGTTCGGCAGCGACTGGCCGGTGTGCCTCCTCGCCGCCGACTATCCCGACGTGGTGGGCATCGCGGAGGATTTCTTCTCGCGGCTCGCCGCCGCCGAGCGGGAGGCGATCTTCGGCGGCAACGCCATCCGCTTCTACGGGCTCGGCACCACCCCCGGACCCGCGGCCTCCCTCCCTCCCGCCCCCTGACCGCAAGGACGCCCCATGCAGGCCCTGCTCCTCGAGAAGCCCCGCGAGTTTCGCTTCATCGACACGCCCGAGCCCCCTCCGCCCGGTCCCGGTGAGGCGGTGGTCCGCGTGCGGGCGGTGGGCATCTGCGGCACCGACTACGGCGGCTACCTCGGCAAGATGCCCTTCTTCAGCTACCCGCGGATCCCCGGCCACGAGCTGGGCGTGGAGGTGGCGGCGGTGGGCGCCGGCGTGACGAACGTGCGGCCGGGCGACCGCTGCTGCGTCGAGCCCTACATCAACTGCCAGACCTGCTATTCCTGCCGGCGCGGGCTCACCAACTGCTGCGAGCACCACCAGACGCTCGGCGTGCACTGCGACGGCGGCCTGCGGCCCCTGTTCACCGTGCCGGCGCGGAAGCTGCACCCCTCGCCGAACCTCTCCCCCGCGCAGAACGCTCTGGTGGAGACGCTGGCGATCGGCTGCCACGCCATCGACCGCGGCGCGCCGAAGCCCGGCGAGACGGTGCTCGTCATCGGCGCCGGGCCGATCGGGCTCTCGGCCCTCGAGTTTGCGAAGCTCTCCGGGGCCCGGCCGATCGTGATGGACATGGCGCCGTCGCGGCTCGAGTTCGTCCGCACGCGGATGGGCGTGGCCGACACGCTCGTGGCCCGGGGCGACGCCGACGAGCAGGCCGTCGCCGGACTCACCGACGGGCGGATGTGCGACGTCGTCGTCGACGCCACCGGCAGCGCCGCGAGCATGGCGGCGGCGCTGCGGCTGTGCGCTTTCGGCGGGCGGCTGGTCTACGTGGGCATCACGCAGAGCGATCTGGTGCTGCCGCACGCGCCGGTGATGCACCGGCGGGAGCTGACGATCCTCGCGAGCCGCAACGCCCTGTCCCGCGACTTCACGCGGATCATCGGGCTCATCGAGGCCGGCACGATCGACACGCGGCCCTGGATCACCCACCGCACGCCGTTCGCCGACACGATCGCCGTCTTCCCGAGCCTGCTCGCCCCCGACAGCGGCGTGCTCAAGGCCGTGATCGAGATGCCGACATGAGCGGGCCGTCGTCCACGGCCGCGGGGGCCCCTGCGGCGGCCGGCGGCACGGTAGCGGGCGGCGGTGTCGCGGGCGGCGGTGTCGCGGGCGGCGGTGTCGCGGGCGGCAGTGTCGCGGGCGGCAGTGTCGCGGGCGGCAGTGTCGCGGGCGGCAGTGCGGCAGGTGGCAATGCGGCGGGCACCGTCACGTCGGTGACCTCGATCTTCGCGAAGCAGTTCAGGGCCACGCACCGCAGGACGAAGACGTCCCCCTTCCGCACCGGGTCGCCCCGGAGGATCTGGAAGAAGCTGCCCGCGTCGCGGGCGGCGGCCACCGCGGCGGGGAGCACGTCGCCGATGATCTCCCAGTCCTGCTCCGGCAGGGGCTCGCCGTCGCGGACCGTGCGGATCTCATCGAAGGCCCGCGCGTCGCGGTGGAGCCCCGAGAGTGGCGTGAAGTCCCGCGTGTAGGCGGCGTCTCGGAGATACCAGACGGGCCACCCGGCGGGCAGGCCCGCGAGGGCCGCGAGCGTCGCGGCGGGCAGGTCGTCGTCGCCCAGCGGCGTCGCCGCGAGCATGATGTCGGAGCAGTCGGCGGTCCGCACCCGCATGCCGCCGGCGAGCGTCATCCGGCTCGACGCCACCGAGAAGGTCGCCTCGTCCTCCCGCACGCCGTCGCCGGCGAGGTCCTGCGAGAACGGGCGGGTCTGCACGGCCCAGCGGAGCGAGACGGTGGCCGCCGCGGCCAGCGGCAGCTCGCAGGCGGTCTCGCCGTCCGGCGCGAGCTCGACGAACCGCTCGCACTCCCCGCCGGGAAACTCGGCCCGCACGAGGAACCTTCCGGGCGAGAGCCCGGCGAGCGCGAATCCGCCGTCGGCGCCGCTCCGCGCGGTCACCGCGAGCGGCATCGCGGCATCCTTCTCGGGGGCCGGCAGGCTCGCGTCGGCGACCCGCACGATCGCGCCGGCCGCGGGCCCGCCGTCGGGCCGCAGGACGCGGCCGGTGAGCCGGGCGGCCTCCCCGGCCTCGAGCGGGCGGATCTCGTAGTGCCGCAGCTGCACCGCCGTCCCGGGGAACGCGCCCTCGAAGCGGATGACGTCGTCCACGAGCCGGCAGCCCGGCGCGGTGATCCGCACCTGGTGCGGGTCGCCGGCGGGGTCGAGCTCGGCGACGACGAGCCCCGAGTCGGGCAGGGCGTATCCCGTGCAGGAGGCGACGAGGTCGGGGAGCCGGTTGGCGATGAACGCGGGGGGCTCGCTGCCCGCCTCGCCGAAGCCGCCCACCACGCAGTCGCGGCCCGCGAGGAACCGCACGTCGTCGGCGGACACGCCGTCGGCGACCGCCACCCGGGCGACGAGGTAGTTGGCGCGGCGGGAGTCGTCGCCGGCGGCCGGCGCGAGCAGGGCGGCCACGCCGGCGGCGTCGCCGGCGGCGAGCAGCTCCTCGAAGCGGGCGGGGTCGAGGGAGAACATCCGCGCCGCCACCGCCTCGAGCTCCGCGGAGAGCGGCACGCCCATCGCCCGTCGCGCGTGGACGATCTCGCGGGCGAGCCGTTCGCCGGAGGCGATCGCGTCGACGCGGTGGTCGACGGCGCCGGTGAGGGGATTCTGGAAGGCGAGCGTCGGCACCGTGACCGGCCCGAGCGCCTCCGCGAGTTCGGGCGTGGCGGTCGAGCGCACCCGCACGGTGTCGGCGAGCGCGCGGCGCACGAGCGGGTCGGCGAGTCCGCCCGCCTCGGGGCTGGCGTCGGTGCCCGGGGGCTCGACGAGCACGCAGAGGTGCCGCCGCTCCGCGCGGGCCCGCGCGCGGGCGGCGGCGTAGTCGGTCGGCCACGCCGTGTCAGCGGGGGGCGGCTGCGGGGCGTCGGACGGGGACGCTTCGCGGGCGGTGCCGCGCGTGCCGCGGGCGTCGGCCCCGGCAGGGGCGCCCGCCGGGGGTGCGCCGCAGCCGGCGAGCCAGACGCAGCCGACGGTGAAGCACGCCGTCGTGAGCGGCAGTCGGGCGCGGCGTCGCGGGGGGGGACTCATCGAAACGACTATCGCTCCACGGCCGGTGAATTGCCAGGGGCCGGCGCCGCGTCGGCCGGGATCGCGTGGGACGCCACCACGGCCCGGCCGGCACCGCTGGACGGTCCCCGCCGGGTGCCCTACGATCGCCGGCCTTCCGTCCATCTTCCCTTTCCAGAGGAGCAGCGCCCGCCATGGCCAAGAAATCCGTCGCCGCCATCGATCCCCAGGGCAAGACCATTCTCGTCCGCGTCGACTTCAACGTGCCGCAGGACGACGCCGGGGCGATCACCGACGACCGCCGGATCCGCATGGCGCTGCCGACGATCCGCTCGATCATCGACCGCGGCGGCAAGGCGATCCTCATGTCGCACCTCGGCCGGCCCGCGGGGAAGGGGTTCGAGCAGGCCTTTTCGCTCGCGCCGGTGGCGAAGCGGCTCGGTGAGTTGCTCGGCCGGCCGGTCGAGCTGGCCAGCGACACCGGCGGCGCCGACACGCACGCCAAGGCCGCGGCCCTGCCGACGGGCGGCGTGCTCGTCGTGGAGAACGTGCGGTTCAACAAGGGGGAGAAGAAGGGGGACGACAAGGCCTACGTCGACGGGCTGGCGGCGCTCGCCGACGCCTACGTCAATGACGCCTTCGGCACCTGCCACCGCACCGAGGCGAGCATGTACGCGGTGCCGGCGGCCATGAAGGCGGCCGGGAAGCCCGCGGTGGTGGGCTTCCTCGTGGAGAAGGAGGTGCAGTACCTCGCCGACGCGATCGGCCACCCGAAGCGGCCCTTCGTGGCGATCCTCGGCGGCAAGAAGGTGTCGGACAAGATCGCCGTGATCACGAACCTGCTGTCGATCTGCGACCACGTGCTCATCGGCGGCGCGATGGCCTACACCTTCTCGCTCGCGCAGGGCGGGCAGACCGGCAAGTCGCTCGTCGAGCCCGACAAGCTCGAACTCGCCCGCGAGCTGCTGGCCAAGGGGGGCACGAAACTCGTCCTCCCCGTCGATACGCACTGTGCCGACGACTTCTCGGCGTCCGCCGCCAGGAAGATCGTGAAGGCCGGGGAGATTCCGCCGGGCTTCGAGGGGCTCGACATCGGCCCCGAGACGGCGAAGCAGTACGCGGCGATCGTCGCCTCCGCGGGGACGGTGGTCTGGAACGGCCCGATGGGCGTGTTCGAGATGCCGCCGTTCGACGCGGGCACGCGGGCCGTGGCCGACGCGGTGGCCGCCGCGACGGCGAAGGGGGCGATCACGATCATCGGCGGCGGCGATTCGGCCGCGGCCGTGGAGCAGCTCGGCTACGCCGACCGCGTGAGCCACGTGTCCACCGGCGGCGGGGCGTCGCTCGAGATGCTCGAGGGCAAGGCCTTCGAGACGGTGACCGTGCTCGACGACGCCTGACCGGCGCGTCGGCAGCGGCGTCGTCTCCGTCGAGTTCCCCCGGCGGTGGATCAGCCCCGCGGGGCTCAGAGCCCCGCCGTGTCGATCCGCGGCGGTGCGGCCCGACGCTGCGCGGCCATGCGGACGACCACGTCGGAGACATAGTCGCGATCCGCGGTCGAGAGCGTGTCGAGCTTCACGGTCGTGAAGCGGCCGTTCACCTTGAGGATCCGCACGTGGGTGGCCGTCGCCTCGACGAGCCAGCCGCGGGTCTGGTGGCTGCCGGTGCTGTCCACCCACCGCCGCATCGGCTCGGCGGGCGCGGTGAACGCCGCGGCGTCGGCGGGTTCGGCGTCCGCTTCCTTCGCGGCGTCGGCCGGCTCGGAATCTCCCTCTTCGGCGGGCTCTTCGGCCATTTCGGGCTCGGCGGCATCGTCGGCGGGCTCGGCGTCACCTTCCTCGGCGGGCTCTTCGACCATCTCGGGCTCGGCGGCATCGTCGGCGGGCTCGGCGTCCCCGGCCTCGGCGGGCTCTTCGACCATCTCGGGCTCGGCGGCGTCGTCGTCCGCGCCGGGATTCTCGACCGGCTCGTCACGACCCGGCTCGTCGCCCGGTTCGCTGCCCGATTCGCCGCCCGGTTCATCGGCCATCTCCGCCTCGTCGGCAGGCATGGGCGCGGCATCGTCGTCGAGCGGGACGTCGGCCGGGTCTTCCACCATCTCCGTCTCGTCGGCGGGCTCGGTCGCGGGGGCCTCGTCGGCGCCGGCCTGCGGCGCATCCTCGTCGATCTCGTCGAAGAGATTCGCCGCGCGGGGCTTCTTCGGCGCGGGGGCGGGCTCCTCGGGCATCTCGGGCTCGGCCGCGGCGGGCTTCGGAGAGACGGGCTGTTCGTCCGTCACTTCCACGTCTTCCATCTCCGCGTCGTCGTCGCCGGGCTCCTCGAGCATCGGCTCCGCGGGCTCTTCCGGCGCGGCCTCTTCGTCGGTGTTTTCCTCGGCGGGTGCCTCCTTCATCGCCGGCGCGGCTGCGGGGGCGGCATCGGGCCGGCCCGCGGCGGCCGGATCGACGACGACGCTCCGGGTGCCGTCGGTGGCGTCGGCCACAGCGGCCGCAGCCTTCTCCGGAACCTGCCCCGACGTCGGGGCGATCAGATCGGGCAGCGCGGTGGCCGCCTGCGGTGCGGCGGTCTTGGGGGCGATCGCGGTGGCCCGCTGCGGCGGCAACGCCAGCGGCGTGTCCGCGGCGGGCAGCGGTTCGGCGGCGGGCCGCCGAGCGGTGTCGGCGGCACGCGGCGCGGATTCCGTGACGATCGTGGGGCCGTGCTCGACGACGTTGCCGGGGGCGACGGTCCGCCCGGCGTCGCCGTGCGTGACCACGCCATGCTCGATGACGCCGTGCTCGATGCCGCCATGCTCGACGACGCCATGCTCGACCACGCCATGCTCGACCACGCCGTGCTCGACCACGCCATGCTCGCCGCCCTGATGGATGCCGCCGTGCTCGATCACGTGTCCGACGTGGCCGTCGTGCCAGCCGGCGATCGCACCGCAGTCGCAATCATCGCGGTCGACGATCACGCCGCCGTCCGACACGACCCGATCGGAGATGACACGATCCGAGACGACACGATCCGAGACAACGTGGCTCGACTCGATCCCGTTCCAGGCCCAGGCATCGTGCGGCACGTCACGAATGACGACCATCCCGTCGCATCCCGGTGCATACCAGCCCGGCGTCGCGTAGCTCCCGGCGTACGCCCCCGGCGGGCAGCAGGGAACGGCCGGCATCACCGGCGGCGGGCAGGTGACGGTCCGGCGTCCGCGGTGTCGGAGATACCAGCATGCCCGGGCCGAATCCACAAACAGAGTCAGACACAGCAGGGCCACGAGCAGGCAGTGCAGCCACCGACGCACAGATCACCTCGTACGCGTTCGAGTAAAGAATGCGGTGGGGAGATCCACCGCCCGTTCCCGGCCAGAGAGACCATGCTAATTGCCGGTCTGGCGGCCCGCAAACGAGGCTCTCCCGGCGGCGTCGGAGAGGGAAAAGCGAAAGGCCGCGGCAGGAAATCCTGCCGCGGCCTCTCTTTGAATCGAGCCTGTCAGCCGCCTGCGAACGGGGTATGGAAAGCGAAACTGATGCGGATCGGGCCGGGTGGTCGGCCGCAGCGTGAGCCGCGGGTTTCCCGTGCTTTTCAAAGGATCCGGATCAACGCGATGGGTTTGGCACCTCCGACGGGACGCGACGACAGGTCGAAGTTCGATGCGGGTTGATTCGACCCGTCCGCGTCCCGATCTGAAGCGGATCATTTCGGTGGCGTTGCAGCCGTCACGGTCGGACGGATCGGCAGTCGCCAAAAAAACTCCAGCCATCCGCCCGCACCGCCGGTGGCCGACGATCCGCTCCCATCCCGTCCCGCTCAGGAACACCCCATGCTGTTGCCGCAGTTGTGGCAGAGATAGCAGTTGCCGTTGCGCACCGTGATCGACCCGCAGCCATCGCAGATGGGGGCGTCGATCTGGAACGTGGCAAACTGGCTCTGCCGATCCGCCGGACTCGCCGCCGGGTCGACCGCCATCTTGAGCCCCGCCCGTTCGAGCATGATCGCCGTGCGGTCGGCGGTGGCCTTCACCGCCGTGGCGGTGTGACCGTTCGTGCCGTTCGCACCGCTGGCGCCGCTCGCGCCGTTCACGCCTGCGGTGCCCTGCGGATGCCGACCGCGGCCGCCGCTCGTCCGGGTTCCTCCCTGACCATCAGCCAGCCCGCGCGCCGTCGTGGCGGCGGGCTTGCGCTCTGTTTCCGTGTCGTCGCCGGAGCCCGCCTCCTCTCCGCCCGTGTGGGCGGGTGCATGACCGCCCGGCCGGTTGGCCTCCCTGTAGCCCGGGATGAACTCCGAGCCCATCCAGCGGAAGAGATAGTCCACGAGGCTCTTGGCCACCGGAATGTCGGGGTTCTTCGTGTAGCCCCACGGCTCGAACCGGGTGTGCGAGAACTTCTTCACGTACACCTCGAGCGGCACGCCGTACTGCAGGCTCATCGACACCGCCGTGCCGAAGGCATCCATCAGGCCGCCGATGGTACTGCCCTCCTTGGCCATCGTGATGAACAGCTCACCCGGCCGCCCGTCGTCGTAGAGGCCGACGGTGATGTAGCCCTCGTGGCCTCCCACGTTGAACTTGTGGGTGAGGCTGCGGCGGGTGTCGGGCAGCCGCTCGCGACGCGGGGCGGCCGTGACCTTCGCCGCCGCCTTGTCCCCCTCGGTGCTCGTCGAGAGTGGCTGACTCTCCTTCGAGCCGTCGCGGTAGATCGCGAGGGCCTTGAGGCCGAGCCGCCAGCCCTCGACGTAGGCGCCGGCGATGTCGCCGGGCGTCGTCTCGCGGGGCATGTTCACGGTCTTCGAGATCGCGCCGGAGATGAACGGCTGGGCCGCCGCCATCATCTTCACATGGGCCTCCCAGCGGATGCTCCGCACGCCGAGGCGGGGCTTGAAGGCGCAGTCGAAGACGGCGAGGTGCGAATCCTTGAGGCCCGGCGCCCCCTCGATCGTGTCGTTCTTGTCGATGAAGGCGAGCACACCCTCCACCGCCGGGCCGTCGTAGCCGAGCGTCCGCAGGGCCAGCGGCACGGTCTGGTTGACGATCTTGAGCATGCCGCCGCCGGCGAGCTGCTTGTACTTCACCAGCGCGATGTCGGGCTCGATGCCGGTGGTGTCGCAATCCATGAGGAACGAGATCGTCCCGGTCGGGGCGAGCACGGTCGCCTGGGCGTTGCGGTAGCCGTGGCGGCGGCCGCCGGCGAGCACCTCGTCCCAGATCGAGCGGGCCGTGTCACGAAGATACGCCGGGCAGGCGGGGTCGATCGTGTCGACGGCGCTGCGGTGCATCTGCATCACGCCGAGCATCGGCTCCCGGTTGGCGGCGAAGCCGTCGAACGGGCCGACGGCCGCGGCGAGCTCCGAGCTCGTGCGGTTGGCCGCCCCGTGCAGGATCGCCGTGATCGCCCCGCAGAGTCCGCGGCCGGCGTCGCTGTCGTAGGCCAGGCCGTCGGCCATGAGCAGGCTGCCGAGGTTCGAGTACCCCAGGCCCAACGGCCGGAAGAGGTGGCTGTTGCGGGCGATCCGCGGCGTGGGGTAGCTGGCGTGATCGACGAGGATCTCCTGCGCCACGAAGAAGATCCGGCAGGCCGCCGCGAACCGCTCGACGTCGAAGACGCCGTCGGGCTTGCGGAACTTCATCAGGTTGATGCTGGCGAGGTTGCAGGCCGTGTCGTCGAGGAACATGTACTCCGAGCAGGGATTCGAGGCGTTGATCCGCCCGGAGTTGGGGCAGGTGTGCCAGCGGTTGATCGTCGTGTCGTACTGCACGCCGGGATCGCCGCACTGCCAGGCGCACTCGCTCATGCGCTTCATCACGTCGCGGGCCTTGTAGGACGGGCCGGCCTTCGCGGGATCGGTCACCCAGCGGGTCGTCCAGCTGTCGTCGCGGTTCACCGCTTCCATGAACTCGTCCGTGAGCCGCACCGAGAGGTTGGCGTTCTGGAAGAGGATCGAGCTGTAGGCCTCACCGTTGAAGTTGGAGTCGTAGCCCCCCTTCTCGATGAGCACGCGGGCCTTGTTCTCCTCCTTCGCCTTGCACTCGATGAACTCCATGATGTCGGGATGCATCACCTTGAGCGACTGCATCTTGGCGGCGCGACGGGTCTTGCCGCCGCTCTTCACCACCGCCGCCACCTGGTCGTAGACCCGCATGAACGAGAGCGGCCCCGAGGGCTTGCCGCCGCCGGCGAGCTTCTCCCGCTGGCTGCGGAGCGTGGAGAGATCGGTGCCGGTGCCGGAGCCGAACTTGAAGAGCATCGCCTCGCTCCGCGCGAGATCCATGATGTCTTCCATGTTGTCCTTGACGCTCTGGATGAAGCAGGCGCTGCCCTGGGGAAACTCGTAGGGGTTTTCCGGCATGACGACATCGCGCTTCGCCTCGTCCCAGCGCCAGTTGCAGGGCGCGCCCTTCACGCCGTACTGGTGGAACAGGCCGACGTTGAACCAGACGGGCGAGTTGAAGGCGCCGTGCTGGTGGATGCACAGCCAGGAAAGATCGCGGTAGAAGTTCTCCCCGTCCTGGGCCGACTTGAAGTAGCCGTCCTTGATGCCCCAGTCGGCGATCGTGCGGGCGACGCGGTGGACGAGCTGCTTGACGGAGTGCTCCCGCTCGGACGTGTGGATCTCGCCGTAGAAGTACTTGCTCACGACCACGTTCGTCGCCAGCTGGCTCCAGGCGGCCGGGATCTCGCAGGCCGGCTGCTCGAAGAGCACCTTGCCGTCCTCCCCCTTGATGGCCGCGGTGCGGAGCTCCCATTCCGTCGTGTCGAACGGGCTCTCGACCTCGACCGGACAGAACGTCGGGTGGATCGCGAGCGGCTCGAGCCCCGCCCGCCCGGCACCGGCGCCGCCCGGCTCACTCCCTTGGGCGGGACTGGCGGAAGCGGAACCTGCGAGCGTGGCGGAGGCGTCGAAAGCTGCCATGGGAAGAGTGCTCCTGGCGGAAAAAGGGGAAGACAAACAAGTATACTTCCGTATAGATGCCCTGCAAGCCAACATCGGCGTCGTGCCGAGGATTCTGAAGCGGTCAGCCCGCCGCCGACCCGGGCAACGGGGCCGGACGGGTGCGATTCGAAGAAAGCAGCTCCCTCTGCATGCTATCGCAAGATGTTGTGGTCACGGCGACCATGACCACTGCCTGTGGGCCGGGGCGTGAATGTAGCGTGAGCGACTCCGGCGTCAACCCGTTTTTTGCCCGCGCGCGCAAAGCCCACGAAAACAGGGCCAAAAGGGGGGCGGCCCGGGCGCGGAGGAAAATCGCTGCAACCGCTCTCCGGTGGGGGTTGGCAAAAGTGCGCGGAATGCCATCGGCAACATCATGGCAGTGGCAGCACCAGCCCGTGCGGCTGCACAGTCTGCCTGACCGGCGTCGTCGCGCGCGATGGGCGCACGCGGCTGCCCCCGATCCCCGTGAAAAAAGCCGTTGTTTCCTGCCAAAGACGGATGCGGAACGTCGTCTGCGGGCGGTCGCGGCCGGCATGCGGGCGTGATGCGGCTCGACGACGGGGACGGCGGGTACTGGATTTGGAATAGCGGCGACACGGGTTTCTCTGGAGTCACTGCGGTCGTGTTCTACCCCGCCGGAAGTTCTGCCTGAACGACCTACGCCGGCGGACGCTTCGGCGGCCTCGCCACACGGCCCGCTGCCGGTTCACCGGCCGCCGCAGATCTGTCGGAGTGGGGCAGCGGGCGCGGCGAGCAGGAGCCCGACGCACATGCGGCCCTTGACGCGGGATGGCCCGCACGACCGGTGTGTTCGTGCGGCGCGCCGCCCCGAGCCGGCGGTGCACTACACTGTCACCCGCGGTGCCGGCGACCAGGGCGATTCGTCGGCCGCCCCGCTCGGCGACGGAGTCAGGATCCCATGCAGCCAAGCACCGACAGCCGTCGTCCGCTCACGGGCCGGCGGGCGCTCCTGCTCGTCGGGGACGACTACGAGGATCTTGAACTCTGGTATCCGAAGCTGCGGCTGGAGGAGGCCGGCTGCCACGTCGTGGTGGCGGGCGAGCGGGCCGACGCCCCCTACTCCGGCAAGCACGGCTACCCCGCCCGCAGCGACGCCGCGATCGCCGCCATGGATGCGGCCGACTTCCACGCCCTCGTCGTGCCAGGCGGCTGGATGCCCGACAAGCTCCGCCGCGACGCCGCCCTGCTCGCGCTCGTGCGCGACTTCTGGTCGGCCGGCAAGCTCGTCGCGGCGATCTGCCACGGCGGCTGGATCCCGATCTCCGCGGGCGTGTACCGCGGCGTGCGGGTGACCGGCAGCCCCGGCATCAAGGACGATCTCGTCAACGCCGGGGCGATCTGGGAGGACGCGCCGGTGGTGGTCGACCGGCAGTCGGTGACGAGCCGCCGCCCGTCCGACCTGCCCGACTTCATGGCCGCCGTGGTCGCCTGGCTCGAGGTCCGCCAGTGAGCCCCGGTCATCGGCGGGGGTGATGCAGTGCCACCGGTGGCCGACAGGCTCTGGACAAACAACCTGCTGCACGTCATGGATGACGTTCCAGCGGCGCCGCCCTCGCGGAATCGGCGGCCGGCGTCCTGAAGACCAGCGGGCGACCGGCGTTTGCCTGACCGGGGGGAATCGTTTAACTTTTGTGGCAGCTTTCATGTCGGCGGAACGTGTGTGTCAGACGGGGGGTCATCTCATGCCAACTGCGTTTTTTCGCGGACGGCACGTCGCGCGGGGCGGTGACGGTCGCGGTGCCTCTCGCGGCCCGGCCCGGCGGGTGTCAGCCCGCGCGGCCGCGGGTCACGGGCAGGAACGCCGTGGGTTCACGCTCGTCGAACTGCTCGTGGTGATCGCGATCATCGGCACCCTCGTCGGCCTGCTGCTCCCCGCGGTGCAGTCGGCCCGCGAGTCGGCCCGGCGGAGCGCCTGCGGCAACAACATCAAGCAGCTCGGCCTGGCGATGCAGGTCTACACCGAGGCCAACAAGGCCTTCCCGCCGGCCCGCGGTGGCAATCCCTACTCGACCGGCCTCACCGGCACGGCGCCCTACGAGACGCCCGGCCGCGTCAGCGGGCTGACGCGGGCGCTCGCCTACATGGACTACGCCGACCTCTACAACCAGCTCGCCGCCCCCTCCACCTACGGCCCCTTCTCCGCCAACGTCTCGAGCGACTCGAAGTATCAGACCCGCATTCCCGCGTTCCTCTGCCCGTCGGACATGCCGCCCGACAGGACGATCACGACGATGGGCCAGAACAACTACCTGCTTTCCATCGGCGACCGCTACAACAATCAGTACACCGACTGCCGCACGAACACCACGGTCCTGCGGGGCATCTTCGGCACCGAGAGCCAGACGCAGCCGAGCGACATCCGCGACGGCCTCTCCTCGACGATCGCGTTGTCGGAGTGCGTGCGGCCGACGAACTCCTCGGTGACCGGGGCGCAGGGCGGCACGGCGCCGGTCAATGACGCCCATGCCAACAGCTCGTCGAACACCAACAACCCCGTCGCCTGCCGCGACAGCTACGCGGGCGACGCCGGCTTCAGCTCGGGGAGCTTCACCGACACCAACCGCTCGCTGGGCACCCGCTGGTCCGACGGCCGTCCCGGCTACGTGAGCTTCACGACGATCCTGCCCCCCAACGGTCCCGTGTGCAACGGCCAGGCCGGCTCGGGCATCCTCACGCCGCGCAGCCGGCACTCCGGCGGCGTCTTCGGGGGTATGGCCGACGGGTCGGTGCGGTTCATCTCCGATTCGATCGACGCGGGCAACATCGCCGGCGGCGAGAAGACGTCGGGGGAGAGCAGCTACGGCGTCTGGGGCGCGATGGGGAGCAAGAGCGGCAAGGAACAGGTGAGGCTCCTCGAATGACCGCACGACGTGAGCAGGCGTGGCGGGTGCTCCTGCCCGGGGCGGTGCTGCTCGTCCTCGCCGCCGGCTGCAGCGGCAAGAAGTCGAACGCCTGGACGAAGGCGCGGCCGCAGACGTTTCCCGTGGCGGGCGCGGTGATGTTCGAGGGCAAGCCGGTGGACGGGGCGACGGTGATCTTCCTCGCCGAGGGGAAGAGCCTCGCCGCGACCGGCGTCACCGGACCAGACGGCCGCTACGTGCTGCGCACGTTCGAGCCGAAGGACGGGGCGATCGCCGGCAAGCACGCGGTGACGATCACGAAGACGACCGAGGTCGTGGAGCGGCCGGCCGATCCCGAGGCGCCGCTGCCGTCGCCGAAGATCACGCAGCACCTCCCGGCGAAGTATGCCGACCGGGCGAAGTCGGGCCTCGCCGCCGAGGTGAGCGAGAAGGGATCGAACGAGTTCACCTTCGAACTCGTCAAGTGAGCGGGCCGACCGCCCCTCTGGGCGGATCGGCTCACGAGCGGGCGGGCCGGCTCAATACCGCGGCACCGCCGGATCGACGTCGGTGCTCCAGGCGTCGATGCCACCGCTGACGCTCGACGTCGCGGCGAAGCCCTTCTCGCGCAGCCAGTGCGTCACCCGCAGGCTGCGGACGCCGTGATGGCAGTGGACGAGGATCCGCCGCTCCTTCCATCCGGCCAGTTCGCCGACCCGGTCGGGAAGTTCCTGCATCGGGAGCAGCACCGTTCCGTCGATCCGCGCGGTCGCGTGCTCCTCCGGCGTGCGGCAGTCGAGGAAGAGTACCGTGCCCGCGGCGGCCGTCTGCAGCAGGTCGGCGGCCTCGCGCGGGCTCATTTCCAGTGGCACGTCGGCCATGCGATGGGGTCCTCGGGGCGTGGGGGGCACGGGGGGCGTCGTGGGACGTACGACGCAGGACGGAAACGCCGCCGGCATCATCGCACACGCCCGACCGCTTCGGCCATGCCGTGGCCCGCGGTCGCGCGCCGGGGCGGCGACGGCGTGCGCCGGGGCGGCGACGGGGCGGCGACGGGGCGGCGACGGGGCGGTCAGCGCCCTCCCGCCGGCACGAGCACGAGACGGCGGACGTCGGCCACGCTGCCCCCCGGCACCGCGTCGGCCCGCAGCGTGAGCGTGGCCGGGCCGGCGTCGAGCCGGATCGTGCCCAGGCGCAGCGGCCGGAAGTCCTTGTCGTAGCCCTCGCCTTTGCGCGGCACGCGATCCTCGTCGACGAGCAGCGGCGGATCCCAGCCGGGGGCGACGCGGCCGGTGACGGCGGCCGCGCCGCAGGAGAGCGTGACGGTGGCGCCCGCGTCGGCCTCGGGGCAGGTGTACCACAGCTCGGCGTCGTAGTCGCCGGCGGTGAGCACGTCGACCGTCCAGGTGATCGAGTCGGTGGGCGTCTTCCAGCCGGTGAAGAAGGAGCAGTTCGGGGCCCGCGCACTCCGCGTGACGCCGCCGTGCGGGATGCCGTCGCGGGCGGGCAGCTCCGTCCGGGGCGCGGCGGGAAACCCCACCGGAAACCGCTCCTCCGCGGGCGCGGGCACGGCGGCGAGCACGTCTGCGCGCCAGGCAGCCGCGATTCCGCGGAGCCGCGCGGCCTCCGCCGGGGCCTCGGCCGCGACGTCGCGGGTCTGCTCGGGATCGGCGTCGAGGTCGTAGAGCCGCCCCTCGGCGTCGAGCCGGTGCGTCTGCGTGCGCACCGCCACCTTGCCGCCGAAACTCGCCACGAGCGCGCGGCCGGCGGCGCGGGCCGCCACGTCGGCCGCGTCGGCCCCGCCGACGAGCAGCGGGGCGAGGTTCAGGCCGTCGAGGGGCCGGGTGGCGCCGGGGGCGACGCCCGCGAGGCCGGCGAGCGTGGGGAGGAGGTCGATGGCCCCGGCGATCTCGCGGACGGCCGTGCCCGGCCGGATCCGTGCGGGCCAGCGCACGCAGCAGACGCTCCGCACGCCCCCCTCGTCGGTCGAGCCCTTGCGACCGCGCCATCCGGCGCACCAGCGCGGGCTGTTGGCGCCGTTGTCGGAGAGGAAGACCACGATCGTGTCGTCGGCCGCGCCGAGCCGGGAAAGCGCCGCGAGCACGCGGCCGACGTTGGTGTCGAGGTTCTCCACCATCGCCAGGGCCGCGCGGGTGAACGCCACGTCCTCCTTCTCCCCCTCGGGCCCGCGGAGATCGACCGGCTTCCCGCGGAACCGCGCCCACTCGGCGTCGGGCACCGACAGCGGCGTGTGGGGCGTGTTGAAGGCGACGTAGCAGAGGAACGGCCGGTCGGCGGCCCGGGCCCGCTCGATGAAGCCGATCGCGTGGGCGGCGATGTCGTCGGCGACGTAGCCCCGGCCGCGCACGAACGGGCCGGCGGCGGGGGGCGGATCCTGCTCCATCGGCGGATCGAAATAGCTCGCCCAGTGCCCTTCGGTGAACCCGTAAAACTCGTCGAAGCCGCGTGCCCGCGGGTGGTAGGGCCACTGCGTACCGTTGTGCCACTTGCCGAAGCAGCCGGTGGCGTGGCCCGCGTCGCGGAAGACCTCGGCGAGCGTGCGCTCGGCGGGATCCATCCGCTCCTGCCCCATGGTCACGCCGCGGACGCCGCTCCGCGGGTGCCAGCGGCCGGTGAGCAGCTCGGCCCGCGTCGGCGAGCAGACGGGCTGCACGTAGAACCGCTCGAGCACCGCACCGTCGCGGGCGAGCGCGTCGATCGCCGGCGTGGAGAGATTCGTGTTGCCGACGAACGAGAAGTCGCCGTAGCCCGCGTCGTCGGCGACGACGACGACGACGTTCGGCGGCCGCGGCGCGGCGGCGCCGGCGGTCGGGGCGACGGCGATGACCGCGGCCGCCACGACGAGCCACGTGCCGCCAATCCCGGCGACATGCCCGGCGACATACCAGATGACGTGCCCGGCGCAGCGGGAGCGCGGCGGGGCCGGGTGCGGGCGGAGCAGCGAGGCGAGCATGGAGACACCGCGGCGGAGTGTCCGGCGGCCGGGGCCGGGGGGAATCGAAGCGACGGGGGATCGAGGCGGGGGCGCCAGGGCCCGTGGCCGACGCGGCCGGGGTGCCGGTTGCGCGGTGTCCGTGGCAGGGCCGGTGGTCGGGTGGGCCGGCACGTGCCGTGCGGGTCGGGTGACGGACCGCCCGGGGGTATATATATAACGACTGTGTGTCCGGCGGGGCGCGGTTTTCGTCCGGGGGCTTCCTTCATGGCTGACGATCACGCCCGTTGGCTCGCCGACCGGCTCGTCGAATGGGAGCGGGAGGGTCTGCTCGGGGCCGACGCGGCCCGCACGCTGCGTGAGCGGTATCCCGTCGCCCCGCGGAGGAATCTCGCGACGCTCGTGATCGGCAGCCTCGGGGGCCTGTGCATCGGGGCCGGGCTCATCGCCGTGGTCGCCTCCAACTGGGACGATCTCCCGCGGTGGGCGCGGCTCACGGTGGCGTTCGCCCCGCTGGCGGTGACGCAGGCGATCAGCGCCCGGCTGCTCCTCCGCGGGAGCACGACACAGCCGTGGATGCTCGAGGCCGCGGGCCTCGCGCAGGCCGCGGCCGTCGCCGCGGCCCTGGTGCTCGTGTCGCAGATCTACCACCTCCCGGGCAAATGGAACGAGTTCGCGCTCCTGTGGTGCGTGCTCGTGCTGCCGCTCGCGTGGGTGATGCGGGCCCGGGGCGTGGCGATCGCGTATCTCCTGGGCGCCGCCGCCTGGGCGCTCGGCCGGGCCGGCGACTTCGGCATGAACGGAGTCGACACCGGGGCATTCGATCCGCGGATCGTGTATCCCCTCCTCCTCGCCGGGCTGCTGCCGCTCTGGCCCGGTCCGACCCTCCGGGAGCGGCCACCCGAGTCGGTGGGCCGGGTGCTCGCCGCGACGGCGCTCGCCGGCCTGATCGCCGTGGCGGCGTTCGACATGCATCGGGCCGGCCAGAGCGACGACACGTTTGCCTGGCCGGCCATGCTCACGGCCGCGGCGGTGATGCTCGTTCCGCCCGGCCTTGCCGGCGGTGGGGACGGCCTCCCCGGCCCCGCCGCGCGGACGCAGTGGCAGGCCCCGCAGGTGGGGTTCGGCGGGATCGTCCTCGTGGCGATGGCCCTCGTTGCGACGTACCGTTCCCCGGCGCCGGCCTTCGTCGCGAGCGTCGGCCCCGCGCTCGTGCGGCCGTGGACCCGCGCGGTGGTCGTGGCGCTCGTGGTCCTCGCGGTGGTCGCCCTCCGGCAGGGCCGGCTCGCCGTGCTCGCGGTGGCTGCGCTCGCCCTCGTGCCGCCGCTCCTGACGCTGTCGCCCCAGGGGGGCGGGGCGGGGCCGGCGGTCAGCTGGGAGCCGGCCAACGGGTTCTGGCTCGCGGTGCTCGCGGTGGCGGTCGTGCTGATCGCGCTGGAGTTCGGCGGCCGGGAGGGGGAGGCGCGGCTCGGCGGCGCGCTCGTCACGATCCTGGTCATGCTGCGGATGGCCGACCAGGACGTGCCACTCGTCTCCAAGGGGATCGCGTTCATCCTGCTGGGCTGCGGGTTCCTGGCCTTCAACATGCTCGTGAGCCGCCGCCGTGCCGGCGGCGTCGCAGCGCGGCCCGCATGAGCACGACATCACGAACACTCCCGCTCGTCGTCTTCGCCCTCGCGGCGGTCGCCCAGTGCGTGGCTCCGCTCGCCGGCGTCATCGGGCGGGAGCGGGTCGCCAGGCACGGCACTTCCTTCCGGGTGCGGTGCGACGCTCCCGATCCCTACGATCCCTTTCGCGGCCGGTTCCTCGCCGTGCGGCCCGAGCAGACGACGGTGGCCGCACCGGCAGGGATGCCGGTCGGGGAGATCGTGACGGCCTGGGGCGTCCTCACCGTCGGGGACGACGGCCTGGCCCGGATCGAGCGGCTGGAACTCGCGCCGTCGGCCGGCGCGAACGTCATCCGCGTGCGGGCGGTTCGTCACGCCGGCGATCGCGCGCAGGTCCGCTGGCCCTTCGATCGCTTCTACCTCAACGAGCGGCTGGCGCCCGAGGCCGACGCCGTCGTCGCGCGGGCCTTTCGGGAGCGACGCGGGCCGGTCGGAAGCGTCGCCGCCACCGCCGCCCTTCCCGTCGCCGAGTTCCGGCTGCTCGACGGGCGGGCCGTGCTCGTCGACGTGCTCCTCGACGGCGTGTCGGTGCGCGATCTGGCGAAGCAAGGGGGCCGGTGAGCCGGCGATCGCGCGACGGGTTGCCCCGGCCGCGCGTTGTGGGATTCTGTCGCGATGGCCGCTCCCCACCCGCCGCTGCCGCCGCTCGTCCGCCGGCTCCTCGAGCCCGCGGCCTATCCGCACGCGACCGCCGCCATCCGCCTGATCGAGACCCACATCTCCTGGGTGCTCCTCACCGGCGAGTTCGTCTACAAGCTCAAGAAGCCCTGCAACCTCGGCTTCCTCGACTTCTCGTCGCTCGAGAAGCGGCGGGAGTGCTGCCGGGAGGAGGTGCGGCTCAACCGCCGCTTCGCGCCCGACCTCTATCTCGACGCGGTGCCGATCACGGACTCGGCCGATGCCCCGCGGATCGGCGGCGCGGGGGAGCCGATCGAGTGGGCCGTGAAGCTGCGGCAGTTCGACGAGGCCGGCCGTCTCGACCGGCTCCTCGAAGCGGGGATGCTCTCGGCGGACGATTGCGCGCGGCTCGGCGCCGAGATCGCCGCCGTGCAGCGCCGGCTCGCGCCGGCCGACCCGGCGGCGGAGTGGGGCACGCCCGACACGTTCCGCCGGACGGTGGCGCTGAATCTCGAGCAGATCCGCCGCGGGCGGCCGGCCGCGGCGCCGCGGGCCGACCGGCTCGCGGCCTGGGTGGAACGGGCCGTGGAGTCGGCCCGGCCGCTCTTCGCGGCGCGGATCGCGGCCGGCAAGATCCGCGAATGCCACGGCGACCTGCACCTCGCCAACATCGTCCTCCACGGCGGGCGGATGACGGCCTTCGACGGGATCGAGTTCAACGCGTCACTCCGCTGGATCGACGTCGCCAGCGACGTGGCCTTCCTGGCGATGGATCTCGAGGCCCGCGGCCGGGCCGACCTCGCGGCGCACGTCGTCAGCGCGTGGATGGAGGCCGCCGACGATCATGCGGCGGCGGGCGTGCTGCCCGTCTCCACCGTCTACCGGGCGATCGTCCGCGCCGCGGTGGCGGCGATCCGCCATGGGCAGGCGGTCGCGGCCGGGGACGGCGACACGGCGGCCGCGTCGTTGGAGGAGAGCGACCGCTACCTCGACCTGGCGGAGCGGCTCACGGTCCACGGCCGGCCGGCGCTCATGGTTACGAGCGGCGTGTCGGGGAGCGGCAAGACGACGGTCGCCGCGCGGGTCGTGGGCGCGTGCCGCGCGATCCGGCTGCGCAGCGACGTCGAGCGGAAGCGGCTGGCGGGGATGGCGGCGACCGAGCGGCCCGCCGACGCCGCGGCGGAGAAGTCGCTCTACGATCCGGCCACGACCGCGATCGTCTATGAGCGGCTCGCGGCGCTCGCCGGCGGGCTGCTCGCCGCCGGGTGTCGCGTGGTCGTCGACGCCGCCTGCAACGTGCGCAGCCAGCGCGACGCGCTCGCGGCGGTGGCCCGGGCGCGGGGCGTGCCGCTCGTCTGGCTCGACTTCGACCTGCCGGCCGACGAGTTGATCGCCCGCGTGGAGCGGCGGCGCGCCGCCGGCACCGACGCCTCCGACGCGTCGGCCGAGGTGGTGCGCCGCCAGTGCGCCGCCCGCGAGCCGATCACGGCCGTGGAGGTCGTGGCGGTGCCGCTGGCCCGGCGGATCCGCGTGGGCGCCGCGGAGACGGCGGATCCGCGGCGGCTCGACGCGCTCTTGGCCGAGGCGCTGCGCGCAGAGGAATCGCACGAGGACGCACCGGCCGCGGAGTCGCCCCCGGCCCGGTCGGGCGCCGACGGTGGCCGCGGGGAGTGAGCCGTCGCGGCGCCCGCCAGACGGTCAGAGGACGGCGCACGACGCTCACGCGCCCGGGAAGCGGCCGAACAGCCGCTCCGCAGACCCCCTGTCGATCGCGTCGCGGCCGGCGTCGTCGAGCCCCGGGTACGCGTCGAGCATCCCCGCGAACAGGCCGACGCCGGCCGAGGGTGCGAAGGGCCAGTCGCTCCCGAAGAGCACGTGCCCCGGCTTCGCGAACGCCAGCAGGCTCGGCAGCGCGGCGGGAGTGCTCGAGAGCGCCGTGTCGAAAGAGAACGACCGGAAATCGTCGAGCACGTCTTCCAGCGGCCGGGACGTCTCGAGCGCGATCGCTCCCGCCATCCGGTAGCTGGCGTAGGGCACGAATCCCCCGGCGTGCGCCAGGATGATCTTCAGGTGCGGGTAGCAGGCTGTGGACAAACAGCCTGCGGGATCGCAGGGATGCGATCCCGGACGCGCAGCGCCCGTGAAAACCGGAGGTTTTCATCCGTGGAAAAACGTCCGGAGGACTTTTTCCACGGCCAGGTAGCTGCGGATGAAGCCGTTGCGGACGAGCCGGAACGCGGCCCGCGAGGTGTCGAGAAGAAAATCCGCCGCGAACGGCGCGACGTCGGCCGCCGGCGGACCGGCGAGCTCCGACGGATGGACGAAGACGACGGCCCGGCGCCGGTCGAGCTCCGCGAAGAGCGGCGCGTCGGCCGGGTCGCCGAGATACCGGCCGTGCGTGTTGGCGAGGAGGATGACGCCCGACGCGTGCAGCGTGTCGAGTGCATGCACCGCCTCCGCGAGTGCGGTATCGACGTCGGGCAGCGTCGGCGTGGCGAAGAAACCGAAGCGGCCCGGGTGGTTCCGCGCGAGGTCGGCGGCGAACTCGTTGACCTCGCGGGCCCGACGGCGGGCCTCGTCGCCGCCCGTGTCGGCCGCGGGGCGGACGCCCGGCGTCGACACCGACACGACGGCCGTCTCGATGCCGTGCTCGTCCATGACGTGCAGCGCCGCCTCCGGCGACCAGGCGGGAAGATCCCGTCCGCCCGCCTCGTGGACGCCGACGCCGCGCAGCCACGCGACGTAGGACGGCGGCAGGATGTGGTGATGGACGTCGATGCGTCGGTGATTCATGCCCTGCCTCCGCCGCGGAATGCCGCCGGCTCGGAATGGTGATGCGCCGGCAGGCGGCCCCGAGACTACACAAAGCGGCACCGCGGGCGCGGGCTTTGACGTCGCGGGTGGCCCGCCGCCGCGGCCGCGGTAAGCTGGCGGCGGTCGGTCGGGCGGAGGCCGCGCACGATGCGCTCCGCGACAGCCCGCCCACACGCTCCCCCCGCGGCCATGGCATACCTCGGCATCGAGATCGGCGGCACGAAGCTGCAGTCGGCCGTCGTCGACGACGCGGGCGCCGTCGTCCACGAACGGGCCGATCAGGTCGAGCCCACCCGGGGCGCGGCCGGCGTGCGCGACGCTCTCGCACTCCAGATCGCCGACCTCTGCGGCCGGTCCGACTCCTCCGCCGCGCCGCCGATCGACGCCGTCGGGATCGGCTTCGGCGGGCCCGTCGACCGGGCCGCCGGCGTCGTCGCCACGAGCTTCCACGTCTCCGGCTGGGGCGGCTTTCCGCTCGCCGCCTGGGTGTCGAGCCGGGCCGGCGGCCTGCCGGTGGCGCTCGAGAACGATTCCAACGCCGCCGCCCTCGCCGAGGCGACGCTCGGCGCCGGCCGCGGCGCGAACCCCGTCCTCTATTCCAACGTCGGCAGCGGCATCGGCGGCGGCCTCGTCGTCGACGGCCGGATCTACCACGGCCACCCGCCCGGAGAGGTCGAGATCGGCCACCTCCGGCTCGCGACCGACGGCACGATCACCGAAGACCTCGCCTCCGGCTGGGCGATCGACCGGCAGGTGCGCGACCACGTCGCCGCCCACCCCGACGGGGCGCTCGCGCGCTGCGCCGCGGCCGCCGCCGCGCCGCCGTCGGCCCGCCATCTCGCCGCCGCCAGCGCCGCCGGCGACGCGGCCGCCCGCGCGATCCTCGACGCCGCGGCCCGTCACTATGCCTTCGCCCTCTCGCACGCCGTGCACCTCCTCCACCCGGAGGCGGTCGTGCTCGGCGGCGGCGTGGCCGGCATCGGCGAGCCGTGGCGCGAGGCCGTGGCCCGCCACCTGCCCGGCTTCCTCATGGAGCCCTTCCGCCCCGGGCCCGACGTGCGGCTCTCCACGCTCGGCCGGCTCGTCGTGCCGGTGGGGGCGGCGCTCGCGGCCGCAGCCCGCCTGCGGGGGCCGACGGCCGCCCCGGCGCCGGACCGCCGTCGCGGGTAGACTGCATCCCGGCCGCGACGATCCGCCGCGGTCTCCCGCCCGCCCGAGGACGTTCCGCCATGGCCACGGTTTCCCCCTCCGCGCCGCCGGCGCTCGACCGCTGGATCGCCGACTACGTCGCCGCGCAGACGCGGGCGATCGAGTCGGTGCCGGTGGCGGCCATCAGGAGCGTGATCGAGCTCGTGCGGCGGGCGGGCGTCGAGGGACGGCGGATCTTCGTCTGCGGCAACGGCGGCAACGCGGCCAACGCCGCGCACTTCACCACCGATCTCGGCAAGAGCGCCTCGGGCTGCGTCGACCGCCCCTTCAAGGTGCTCTCGCTGGCCGACAACGTCTCCTGGATGACGGCGATCGGCAACGATTTCTCGTTCGACGACATCTTCGTGCGGCAGCTCGCCAACCATGCCGAGCCGGGTGACGTGCTCATCCTTTCGAGCGTCAGCGGCAGCTCGCCCAACATCGTCGCCGCGGCGCGGTGGGGGCGGGAGCACGGCCTCGTGACGATCGCGCTCGTCGGCGGGAAGCGCGGCGGCGTGGCCCCGCTCGCCGACCATCTGCTCGTGGTCGAGGATCCGCACTACGGCCGCGCCGAGGACGCGCAGATGAACATCCTCCACATGATCTGCTATGCGATCATCGAGCTTCCCGCGGCGCCGGCCGCGGCAGGCGCGTGACGCCTTCCCCCCATCCGCCGAGGTCGTCGATGGCACGTTCGCTCACATCCCCCCGCAGCGGTCGCCCGGCCCGGCCCGTTTCCTGCCTGGTCGTTCCCTGCCTGTTCGTCGCCCTCACCGGTGTCGCCCGCGGCGAGGAGCAGAAGCTCTTCGACGGCCGGTCGCTCGCCGGCTGGGAGGGGGACACGGCGACGACCTGGAAGGTGATCGACGGCACGATCTCCGCCGGCGACGTCGCGACGCAGCAGCCGCGGAACGAGTTCCTCGCCACCACGAAGCGCTACAAGGACTTCGACCTGCGGCTCAAGATCCTGCTCGAGGGCACGGAGGGCTTCGTCAACGCCGGCATCCAGTTCCGCACGGAGCGGATCCCGAACCACCACGAGGTGAAGGGCTACCAGGCCGACTTCGGCCACGGTTATGACGGCGCCCTCTACGACGAGTCGCGGCGCAACAAGATGCTCGCCAAGCCGTCGGCGGAGACGCTCGCCAAGGCGTCGCGGCCCGGCGAATGGAACGACTACCGGATCCGGGCCGAGGGCCGCCGCATCCAACTCTGGCTCAACGGCGTGCAGACCGTCGACTACACCGAGCCCGACGAGTCGATTCCGCAGGAAGGCGTCATCGCGTTGCAGATCCACGGCAACGCGAAGTCGCGGGTCAGCTACAAGGACATCGTCATCGAGGAGATCGCTCCCGCCGCCGCCGCGAAGTGACCGGGCCGCCGGATCGGATGAAGCTCGGCGACGAGATGCTCCACTCCCACACGCTCCTCGCCCGCTGACGGCAGAGCGTGGGCAAGCGACGTGCAGCGGCCACGACCGATCACTCCCTGCCGGCCGGGGTGGCGTCGAGGGAGGCGATCGCCGCGGCGCGGAACTCCGCCGCCGAGGGTGGGTGGCCGCTGCGGCTGATCGTCTCCGCCGCGTGGCGGCGGGCCCAGGCGAGGAACGACGCGTGAGTCTCGTAGGCGGGCTGCTTCACGCCCTTGTCGTCGATGAGCCAGTAGCCCCGCTGGCGACCGTCAGCCTCGACCTCGTTGTTGTAGAGCGCCCAGTAGAGGATCAGCGGCGTGCCCCACTCCAGTCCCACCCGCATGACCTGCCGCGAGAGCCTGTCCTGATCCTGTGGCGTGTGGCGGATCGCCGGGAAACCGTACTCCCCGATGAACACCCTCCGCCCGGCGATGCCGGACTTCGGCGGCAGCTGTTTTTCGATGAAGGACAGGGCCGCCTTGAGCAGCCGCGGATCGTGCTGGGTGTCGTAGCAGGAATAGGAGACGAGATCGACGTCCGTGTGCGGCAGGACGTGGGTGACGAGCGCGGGCCGCCCCTGCATCGCAATCCTGACGTGATTGACTTCGGTGTAGTGCCACACCGCCACGCCGTCGTGCGGCGTGTCGCGCCTGGCGTCGTCGACGGCCCGCTGCCGGGTGTTGAGCCAGTCGGCCATGCCGCGGCAGGCGATCTCGTTCGCGCGGACGTCGTTCGCGGCGTCGATGCTTTCCCGGAGCAAGCCGTCCCCCTCCCAGTGGCCCAGGTAAAACGTCTTGCCGGTGCCACGGTAGGTGCGGAGCAGGTGGCGGACCAGGTCGTAGACCTCGCGGTATTCCCCGGCTGCCGTCTCGGCCGAGAATCCCTTGCGCCACCGATCGTGGTTGTCGTCGAGGTGGAACGTGTGGGCCCAGAGCACGAACCGGGAAAATGGCATGCCGAGCACGGCACGATGCGACGGCTCGTCCCTCACGAGGCCGGTGAGGGACCGGATGCCGTCACGGGCCGCATCGACGTTGCCGTTGCCGCGGGCGTAGTTGGGCGAAAGCTGGAACTTGATCGTGTCGCCGCCCATGAGGCGGATCGCCTCGGCCGTCTCCACGAGCCGCGGCTTCCCCGTGAAGCGATAGCTCGGGTCGAAGGTCTGGGTGCCGATGACCGCGTTGAATGCGCCGGCGCCGGAAGACGTGGAGGCGGGTGCGAAGGCCGTCGGCTCGTCGCAGGCCAGGATCCCGTCCGGCACGGACTGTGACGCGATCAGCTCCTGGTCGGCCAGTGGTGCGGCCGCGGCCCGCAGGAGGTTGGCGACGTACTCGCCCTCGCACCGGCGGCCGGGAACCGCCTGCTCCTTCCAGTAGTCGTTCCAGATGATCTTTTTTCGGGACAGCGCCGCGAGGGCCTCGTCGCGGCTCTTCACCGGCTCGAACGCCCCCGCCAGCCTCCGCAGCAGATCGTCCACCGTGCCGCCGTCACAGAATCCGCCCTGAACGGCCTGCGCGCGCCACTCCGCCGGCGACTCGACGATCTTCATGCGGGTCATCGCGGCGAGCGCCCCGTCGAGCTGCTCGTCAAGCTGTTCGTCAAGCTGCTCGTCGGCCCGCACCGCCCTCGGCATGGCCGCGGCCAGGAGCGGCATGACGGCCACGATGACGACGGCCGTCAGGCGGAGACGTGCAGGCGGACCGGGCAGCAAGCGGGCGTGGCTCATCGGTGGCCGGCTTCCGGTGGCGAGGGTTGTGGTCGCCGGCATTGTCACCGAGTCCGCCGGGCTGCTTCAACCGTCACCTGCGCCGGGCGCCGGCACGCGGTCGCGGAGGTGCCAGTGCCCGAGCCAACAGGCTGTGGATAAACAGCCTGCTCGGTCGCAGGGATGCGACCGCGGCAGCGTCGCTGCCGTGAAAACCGGAGGTTTTCATACCTGGAAAAAGTCCCGGAGGACTTTTTCCAAGGCCAGCTAACCGGGGAGTGATCCCTCCGCGCGGATCCAGCGCCCACGCCCATCGCACCCACACCCCAGGGACAACGTCATGAGACGCGCTCCACCGGTGGTCCTCGACCTCCTCGTGGCCGTTCTTCTCATGGGAGTCGCCGCCGCACCCTGGGCACTGCCCGGGAAACTCCTCCCACCCGCGCCGTCAGTGTCGCCCAGGCAATCCGTGACGTGTCGGCGGAGCGGAGCTTTTCCGGTGAGTCGCAGCAGCCTCCGTTGCCGGGACCGTCGCCCCCATGCGGCCTGCATCGGGCGTCGCGGTGGAGGATTTTCGGCAGATCGGGCGAATGGCAATATCCTCCACGCGCGAGTATCTTGATCGGTCCGTGTTTCGGTCGCGCACGTGTCGGGCTCGTTGTGCATGGATTCCCACAGATGGACAGCCTCTTTGCCTGGACGATCACCGCTCCCGCACTCATGCTGCTCGCCGCCGTCCTCATCCCGCGGGACTGGGCGAACGAGCACCTCGATTTCATGCGGCTGCTGGCCAACACCTTGACCGTGGCGGCTGCGGCACTTGCTGTTGTCGTCGCCGTGTGGCTGGCCTTCTCAGGGCCGATCGACGTTCGCTTGGCGGTTGTGCCCGGCCTGCCCGCCCTCAACTTCGGTGTCTACTTTGACGACCTCGCCGCGATCATGCTGCTGCTGATCAGCTTTATCGGTGCGGTCATCTGCCGGTACGCGGTCCGCTATCTCAACGGCGATCGCGAGCAAGGGCGATTCCTCTGCTGGATGCTCTTCACGCTCGGCGCGGTGCTCCTGTTGGTCACCTCCCGTAACCTGCTCCAGTTCGCCACCGCCTGGCTCTTCGCAGACCTCGGCCTCCATGAACTCCTCTGCCACCACCGCCATCGGTCCTGGGCCATCTGGGCCGCACGAAAAAAACTCCTCATCAGTCTGCTCGGCAACGCCTTTCTGATCGCCGCCTTGGCGGTGACGTATGCCACCCTCGGCAGCTTCGACTACGCCGACCTGTTCGCCACGGCCGTGGCCCTGCGGGATCAGTCGGCACCGAACTCGATCGTGGTCTGGGCCATCGGCAGCCTGTTCGTCCTGGCGGCGATGACCAAGTCGGCCCAGTTTCCGTTTCACAGCTGGCTGCCCGATACGATGGAAGCGCCCACGCCGGTTTCCGCCCTGATGCACGCCGGCATCATCAATGCCGGAGGGTTTCTCGTGATCCGGCTGAGCCCGCTGCTGGTGCTCTCGCCCGCCGCGCTGAGCCTGCTGGCGATGATCGGCGCGATCACCGCGCTCCTCGGTGGCGTCGTGATGCTCTCGCAGACGAGCGTGAAGCGTTCGCTTGCGTTTTCGACGATTGCCCAGATGGGCTTCATGATGCTGCAGTGCGGGCTCGGCGGCTTTTCCGCGGCTTTGCTCCACATCGTCGCGCACTCGCTCTACAAGGCCCATGCCTTTCTCAGCTCGGGAAGCGTGCTGGAACAAGCCGCCCGCACACAGCTGACCCAGGCACGCGCCCGCGGTGGTCGCGCGGTGCTCGTCACCGACATCCTGGCCGTCGGCGCGGCGGTGGCGATCCTCGGGCTGACCCTCGCCTGCTTCGGGATCGAGATCACCGAAAAACCGGGCGGGATCGTCCTCGGCTTCGTGCTGCTGTTGGCTCTCACCAACCTGCTCTCCACCTTCCTCGCCACGCGGGTCTGGAACCTGTCCCTCCTCGGGATTGCGGCGGCGGCGGTGGTGGCGTTCGCCTACTTTGCGAGCTTCGAGATCATCGACAGCCTGCTGGCCGCCACGATGTCGCGACAGCCCCTCGAGCGATCGCTCCTCGATCGGGCGGTCCATGTCGTGGCGGTGGCGAGTTTTTCGGCGATTTTCGTCGTGCAAAACTTCATTCAGAACTTTTCGCATCTGGGCTGGGTGCAGGTCTTTTACGTGCATGCGAACAACGGCTTTTATCTCGACATTCCCTTCCGGCGGCTGACCGGCTGGATCTACGGCCAGCCGGCGGCCGTCTCGTAGCCCGTGTCTTCCAAGGTGGCCCACCGCTGATGACCAGAGTGACGACGAGCGGCGAAACCGCTACGACCAGCGCTACGACCAGACTTGCTCCCGCGGAACTGACTCCCGCGGCACTGGCGCCGCATCTCGCAGCCGTGAAGGCAATCATTCCGCCGGTCTGGCCATTGGCTGACTACGTGGCGGTCAACCCGTTTCTTGGCCTTGCCGACCGGCCTTTTCTGGTTGCTCGCCAGTTGCTCGCCGATGTTCGCGTCTGTGACATTCTGCCGACAGCCGAATGGTTTCGACAGCGACTGAGCACCGGGGCGATCACGGCGGCCGACCTCGACACCGCCCTGGCCGAGTGCCGGGAGGAGCATCCCGAATGGTTCGCCGGCCTCACGGTGGAAACCTGCCGGGCCTTGCTCGACGGCGAGCCGGCGGCGGTCGGGGCCGAACGCCGCTACCGAACCGTGTCGGAACTGGTCGACGAACGGACCGGTACCCGCTGGACCAGCCACATCGTCACGGACATCTCCCGGCACTGTGCCGGCCACTTCGACCGCGGGCAGGCCAGCTGGTTGAGTCCCTGGCTGAGCTTGCCGCTCTACGAGGCGTGGCGGCAGCGGGCGCAGCTGAGCCGCCGGCTCGACGAACTTGGCATCCGTGGATTCCGGCAACTGGTCGCAGCGCTGCCGGATGATCCTCGCGAGGCGATCTCCGCCCTGCTGGCCAGGCTGGCCATTCCCGAGCCGCACATCGAACGGTTTCTGCTGGCAGAACTCTTTTCGGTCGCCGGCTGGGCCTCGTTTATTCGCTATCTGGCCTGGCATGCCGAGGAACCACCGGCGGTTGCTGACGACCTGACGGGGCTGCTGGCTATCCGACTGGCCTGTGACGTGGCCTTGGCCGAATCGAGCGGTTCGACAGACCTGCCCGAGGGGCTGGTGCCGACAACTCCCGAGCCGCCCGATCCTCTGCCGGCTGTGCTGGCACGCTACCTGATGCAGGTTGCCGGTGAGGTCAGCCATCGCCGTGGCCTGCTGGCCGACATTGCCACGGAAAAACCGCCGGCGGCGACGAGACGGCCGACGTTGCAGATGGTCTTCTGCATCGATGTTCGCAGCGAGGTGTTGCGACGCCACCTCGAGGCCCAGAGCAAGCTGGTCGAAACCTGTGGATTTGCCGGATTCTTCGGGATGCCGCTGGAGTTTATTCGCCTCGGCACCGCGTACGGCGCCGCGCATTGCCCGGTGCTGCTGCAGCCGACCTTCCCGGTCTTTGAGCGGCTGCTGGGAGCATCGGGAGAGCGGGTCGACGCGGCCATCGACCACCGGAAGCTGCTCAGGAAGGGCCGCAAGCTCTGGAAGGGCTTTCAGTCGTCAGCGATCTCCTGCTACAGCTTCGTGGAGTCGCTGGGGCTCGCCTATCTGCCGAAGCTTTTCACCGACTCGATTGGCGTCACGCGGCCCGTGGCCGATCCGCGAAACGACGGCCTCTCGCGGGACGAGCAGCGACGGCTCGGCCCCGACCTGGATGGCTCGGATGATCCCCTCCCGCTCGACCAGCGGATTGGTCTGGCTGAAGGCATGCTGCGAAACCTCGGGCTCACGGATCGGTTTGCGAGGATCGTCGCCATCTGCGGCCATGCCGCCTCCATGGTCAACAATCCCTACCGTGCGGGCTACGACTGCGGCGCCTGTGGCGGCCATTCCGGCGAGCCGAATGCTCGCGTTGCCGCCGCCATTCTCAACGACATCCAGGTCCGCGCGGCACTGGCCGAGCGGGGCATCGCGATCCCTGCCGACACCTGGTTCGTGGCGGCCGTGCACCGGACCACAACCGATGAGATCGAGTTTTTTGGTCCGACGGGTTGTCCTGGCACGCACCGCGACGAGTTTCAGAACGTCCTTGCCTGGACTGCCGCCGCTGGAAAGGCGACGCGGCTTGAACGGAGCAGGCGGCTGGACAGCGCCACCGATGAGTCGGTGCTCTTCCGGGCCCGCGACTGGGCGGAGGTTCGGCCCGAATGGGGGCTGGCGGGCAATGCCGCCTTCGTCATCGCCGACCGCAGCCGAACGACAGGGCTCAACCTCGGTGGCCGCTGTTTCCTCCACGAGTACTGCTCGGCGAAGGACCCCGAGGGAAAGGTGCTCGAGCTGATCATGACCGCCCCGCTGGTCGTGACCAGCTGGATCGGGCTGCAGTATTTTGCCTCCGCCGTCGACAACAAGGCCTTCGGCAGCGGCAGCAAAGTCATTCACGACGTGGTGGGGCAGTTTGGCATTCTCGAGGGGAACGGCGGCGACCTGCGGGTTGGCCTCCCCTGGCAGGCGGTGCACGATGGCACCAAGCTGCAGCATGAGCCGCTGCGGCTCACGGTCATCATCGAGGCCAGCCGGGAACGCGTTGCCGATATTCTCGAGCGGCACTCAGGCGTGCGGAATCTCGTCACCCACAGCTGGCTTCGGCTCGTGGTCGAGGATGCGGGAGCGCGCTACCGCTGGACGCCCACGGCTGGCTGGCAGCTGCTCTGACTGGACGCTTCGGCGACGGAGACGGCTTCTCCCTCTCCCCTAGTGTCCTGAACCAGAAGTTCATGACACTCGAAGTTGCTTGATTCCCGGCCTGAGAGGCCGGGAATGTCGTGTCGTGAATCGAAACGAACTTCCGACTCACGACACTCGCCGGCCGTGGAAAAAGTCCTCCGGACGTTTTTCCACGACTGAAAACCTCCGGTTTTCACGGGAGCTGCGCTCTCGGGATCGCATCCCTGCGATCCAGCAGGCTGTTTATCCACAGCCTGCTAGGCCGGCCCGCGAGCGGGCACATCGGCGGAATGTGCGGAGGAATCTGCGGTCAGCGGGGTGCGGGCACGGAAAAATCGGCCCGTTCCCGTCGATTGGGCCGTGTCGGGCAGGTGATATACTTTGGTGCATCGGCTCCAAGGATGCCGATCAGGTAAGTGGAGCAGGTTCTGCCGCGGCCGCCCCGAGACCTCCCTCCCGTTGCACGTTGCCGCCGGTCCATCCGGCGGCGGTCCACCGGTCGAAAGAGGAAGTCGTGATGAAGACGCCGCCCGTGTTGGCCCGCTGGACCGTCGCGCGCAGTGCCGTCGCGCGCAGTGCCGTCGCGCGCAGTGCCGTCGCGCGCAGTGCCGTCGCGATCCATTTTGCCGCGTGCCGCGCCGACGCGGTTCGCCGCATCGGCCGCTCCGTCGTCGCGGGGGTCGCCGTCGCGATCATCGCGACCGCCGCCCTCCGTCTGCCGGCCGCCGAGACGCCCGCCCCCGTCAGCTACTTCCGACAGGTGAGGCCGATCCTCCAGGCCCACTGCCAGGGCTGCCACCAGCCGGCCAAGGCGGAGGGGGGCTACGTGATGACCGACCCGGCGCGGCTGCTCGCCGTCGGCGATTCGGGCACCGCGGGCGTCGTGCCGGGCAAGCCCGAGGCCAGCCACCTGATCGCGCAGGTCGTGACGGGCCCCGACGGCAAGGCTGAGATGCCCAAGGCGGGCAAGCCTCTCGCCGCCGCCGACGTCGATCTCCTGCGCCGCTGGATCGCCGAGGGGGCGAAGGACGACTCGCCCGCGAGCGTCGGCCAGCGGGTCGACGCGGAGCATCCGCCGGCCTACACCCGGCAGCCGGTGGTGACGTCGATCGACTTCTCCCCCGACGGCAAGCTCCTCGCGGTGAGCGGCTTCCACGAGGTGCTCGTGTTCGACGTGCCTGCGGCCGCGGCGGCCGGTAGCCCTGCGGCCGGGGCGGCCGGTGAGCCTGCGGCCGGGGCGGCCGGTGAGCCTGCGGCCGCGGCGGCCGGTGACCCTGCGGCCGGGGTCGCGCCGAAGATGCGGCTCGTGGGCCTCTCGGAGCGGGTCGAGCGGGTGCGATTCTCCCCCGATGGCTCCCGGCTGGCCGTCACCGGCGGCAATCCCGCCCGGATGGGCGAGGTGCAGGTCTGGAACGTGGCCGACGGCACGCTCCTGCGGTCGGTGCCCGTCTCCTACGACACGGTCTACGGCGGCTGCTGGTCTCCCGACGGCAAGCTCATCGCCTTCGGCTGCACCGACAACACCGTCCGCGCGATCGACGCGGAGTCGGGCGCGCAGGTGCTCTACCAGGGGGCCCACGAAGACTGGGTGCTCGATACCGTCTTCGCCCCCAAGGGCGACCACGTGATCTCCGTCGGCCGCGACATGAGCGTCAAGCTCACGGAGCTGGCCACGCAGCGGTTCGTCGACAACATCACCTCGATCACGCCGGGCGCCCTCCGCGGCGGCCTGTCGGCGGTCGACCGCCACCCCACGCTCGATCACGTCGTCGTCGGCGGGTCCGACGGCACGCCGCGGATCTACCGCATCCATCGCCACGCCAACCGGCAGATCGGCGACGACGCCAATCACATCTTCCCGCTCTTTCCGCTCACCGGACGGGTGTTCGCCCTGCGGTTCTCCCCCGACGGGAAACGGATCGCCGCGGCCGGCGGCCTCGACGGCGCGGGAGAGCTCGTCGTCGCCGAATACGGCCTCGGCGAGGACGTGCCGAAGAAGATCCTCGACATCATGGCGAAGGTGCCGGGGGAGACCCGTCGCAAGGGCTCGCAGCGGACCGAGGAGGAGTGGAAGACGCTCGACGAGTATCGCGCCGGCGCCACCAAGCAGCTCGCCCGGATCCCGCTGCCGTCCACCGGCTATGCCGTGGCCTTCCACCCCACCACCGGCGACGTCGCCGTGTCGGGGGGCGACGGCATGGTGCGGTGCTTCGACGCCGCCACCGGTGCTCCGCGGACGAGCTTCGCCGTGGCCCGCCTCGACCAGTCGGCCGCGGCGAAGTCGGCGGTGAAGCTGCCCTGGCCGGCCGAGCCGTCGATCGAGCCGGAGCCGGCGGTGACGGCCGCGGTGACGGGGATCGCGGTCGAGCCGGCGGCGGTGTCGCTCGCGGGCCCGTTCGCGGCGGTGCAGCTCGTCGTCACCGGCAGCCTCGCCGGCGGCGGCGCGATCGACCTGACGCGGAGCGTGCGGTTCGAGGCGGCGGGGGGCGACGCCCTCGCGCTGGTCGACATCGGCGCCGGCGGGCTCGTGCGGCCCCGCGCCGACGGCGCGGCCGCGCTGCGGGTGGTGCATGGGTCGGCGGAGCGGCAGGTCGCCGCCACGCTGCCGGTGCAGGTGGCGGGCAGCGGCACGCTCCCCGCCGTCGACTTCATCCGCGACGTCAATCCGCTCCTCGCGCGGATGGGCTGCAATCAGGGCACCTGCCACGGCGCCGCCAAGGGCAAGAACGGCTTCAAGCTGTCGCTCCGCGGCTACGACCCCGTCTTCGACATCCGCAGCCTCTCCGACGACCACGGCAGCCGCCGCGTCAACCTCGCGAGCCCCGACGACAGCCTGATGCTGCTCAAGGCCGCCGCCGCCGTCCCGCACACCGGCGGCCTCCTCGCCCGCCCCGACGAGCCGGCCTACCAGGTCGTGCGGCGCTGGATCGAGCAGGGCGCCGGGCTCGACCTGAAGACGCCGCGGGTGGTGTCGATCCGGGTGCATCCCGCCGCGGCGACCGTCGACACGGCGGGCCAGCGGCAGCAGTTCCGCGTGCTGGCGACGTACGCCGACGGCGCCACCCGCGACGTCACGCGGCAGGCGTTCCTCGAGAGCGGCAACGGCGAGGTGGCGACGGCCGACGCCACGGGACTCGTGACGGCGCTGCGCCGCGGCGAGGCGCCGATCCTCGTGCGCTACGAGGGGGCCTACGCCGCCGTCACGCTCACGGTGATGGGCGACCGGCAGGGCTTCGAGTGGCGGTCGCCCGAGACCTGGGGGCCGATCGACGAGCTCGTGGCGGCGAAGTGGCAGGCGATGAAGATCCAGCCCGCCGGGCTCTGCTCCGACGAGGAGTTCCTCCGCCGGGTCGCGCTCGACCTCACCGGCCTGCCCCCGTCCGCGGCCGACGTCCGCGGCTTCATGGCCGATCGCCGCGACACGCGGATCAAGCGGGCGGAGCTGGTCGCGCGGCTCATCGGCAGCGACGCCTTCGTCGAGCACTTCACCAACAAGTGGGCCGACCTGCTGCAGGTGAACCCCAAGTTCCTCGGGGCCGAGGGGGCCAAGGGGCTGCGGGACTGGATCCGCGGCCAGGTGGCGGCCAACACGCCCTACGACCGGTTCGTCCGCGAGATCCTCACGGCCTCGGGCTCGAACCGCGAGCACCCGGCTGCCGCCTACTTCAAGACGCTGCGCGACCCGCTGGCGACGATGGAGAACACGACCCACCTCTTCCTCGGCGTGCGGTTCAACTGCAACAAGTGCCACGACCATCCCTTCGAGCGCTGGACGCAGGACCAATACTACGAGACGGCCGCCTACTTCGCGCAGGTGCAGCTCGAACGCGATCCGGAGAGCAAGGACCGCACGATCGGCGGCACGGCGGTGGAGGGCGCGAAGCCCCTCTACGAGATCGTGAAGGACGCCAAGGAGGGGGAGGTGAAGCACGAGCGGACCGGCCGCGACGTGCCGCCGAAGTTCCCCTTCGCCTGCCGGCACGAGCCGCCGGCCAACGCCACGCGGCGGCAGCAGCTCGCGGCCTGGATCGTCTCCCCCGACAACGCCTACTTCGCGCGGAGCTACGTCAACCGCGTCTGGGGCCATCTCTTCGGCGCCGGGATCATCGATCCGATCGACGACATCCGGGCCGGCAATCCGCCGACGAACCCCCCCCTGCTCGACCACCTGACACGGTCGTTCATCGACTCCGGCTTCGACACGCGGCGGCTGCTGGCGGAGATCTGCACCTCGCGGACCTACGGCCTGGGGATCGAGACCGGGAAGTGGAACGGCGACGACCGCATCAACTACTCCCACGCCCTGCCCCGGCGGCTGCCGGCCGAGACGCTCTTCGACGCGCTGCACGCCGTGATGGGCTCGCCGTCGCGGTTCCCTGGACTGCCGGTGGGCACGCGGGCGGCGCAGCTCGCCGACGTGTCGAGCGCCTTCGGCGGCGGCTTCCTCCAGACCTTCGGCCGGCCGGTGCGCGAAAGCGCCTGCGAGTGCGAGCGGGCCGGCGGCGTGGCGCTCGGGCCGGTGATGGCGCTCGTGAGCGGGCCGGCGGTGGGGGACGTGCTCGCCGACCCGGCGAGCGAGCTGGCGAAGTTCGTGGCCGCCGAGCCCGACGACGCCCGCTGCGTCGACGAGATTTTCCTGCGGATCCTCAGCCGGCCGAGCCGCGCCGACGAACAGGCGGCGGTGAAGCGGATGGTGGACGAGATCGCCTCCGACCACGCGACGCTCGTCGCGGAGGCCGCCGCCGCCGAGGAGCGGTGGACGGCCCGGAAGGCCGAGCTCGAGCGGGAGCGGCTCGCCCGGATCGCCGAGGCCGAGAAGACCCTCGCGGAGGCGACGGCCGCCCACGAGCCCGTGCGGCTCGAGGAGGAGCGGAAGCGGGCCGACCGGCTGGCGGCGGCGATTGCCGCCCTCGAGCGGCACCACGCCGACCCGGCCGCGGCGCTCGGCCGGTTCGAGGCGCTCGCCGAGAAGGCGCCCCGGTGGCAGGTGGCGGTGCCGCTCAAGGCGGAGTCGCGGGCCGGCGCCGAGTTCAAGACGCTCGCCGACGGCTCGATCCTCGTGTCGGGCAAGCAGGCCGACGAGACGACCACACTCACGCTCGCCCCCCCTTCTTCCGGCGGCTTCACCGGCCTGCGGCTCGAGGCGATCGCCGACGCGAGCCTGCCGCAGGGGGGCTCCGGCCGGTCGCCCGACGGCAACTTCGTCGTCAACGAGATCGTCGTCGAGGCGGCCCCCGCGGCCCGGCCCGGCGAGGTGAAGCGGGTGGCGCTGCACCGGGCGCAGGCCGACTTCGCGCAGATGACGTTCGACCCCGCGCTCGCCGTCGACGGCGACCAGAATCCCGGCCGCGGCTGGGCCGTGGCGCCGCGCACGAAGGAGAGCCACTGGGCCGTGTTCGAGGTGAAGGACAAGCTCGACTGGAAGGAGCCGATGGTGGTGACCGTGCGGATCGAGCAGAAGTATGGCGGCGGCAAGCACGCGCTCGGCCGGTTCCGCCTGTCGTTCACCGAGTCGCCGACGCCGATCGGGCTGGGCGTGTTCGGGCCGGCCGCGGAGATCGTCGCCGTGCCCCGCGCCGACCGCTCGCCGGCCCACGTGCTCGAGCTCGAGCGGCTCCTCGCCACCCGCGACCCGGCGAAGGCGAAGCTCTCCGACGAGCTGGCGGCCGCCGGCCAGCCGCTGCCCGCCGACCCGAAGCTCGTGGCGCTCGCCGCCGACCTCGCGGAGGCCCGCCGCAACGTGCCCGACGACCCGGCGATCGTCCGCCTCCGCTCCGACCTCGCCGCCAGCACGCAGCAGCTCGCCGACCGGCGGCTCACCGCGATGCAGGACCTGGCCTGGGCGCTGATCAACAGCCCCGCCTTCCTCTTCAACCACTGACCCAGACCCGCACCGCCCGACGACCCCGTCGCCCCTTCGCGTTCAACCCGTCCCGCCGGTCCTCCGGCCGCCCCATCGAGGAGCCAAAACATGCTCGTCATCCCCGGCCGTCCCGGCAAGGATCTCTGCGATCCGAATCTCGGCACCAGCCGCCGCGCGATCCTCCGCGCCGGCGGCATCGGCCTCTTCGGCATCACGCTGCCGAACCTCCTGCGGCTCCAGGCGGCGGCGGCCAACGAGTCGGGCGGCGCGCGGCCGGCCGCGCCGGGCTGGAACCGGGCCAAGAGCGTGGTGCTCATCTACCTGCAGGGGG
>Ga0209189_1000355_pt1 | contig 39203 bp, 34 predicted proteins | sample C_130820_EF_Meta_FD_187308 | JGI IMG/M metagenome (GOLD analysis project Ga0209189, IMG submission 187308) | Freshwater microbial communities from Lake Croche, Canada to study carbon cycling - C_130820_EF_MetaG (SPAdes) (version 3) | ecosystem: Environmental > Aquatic > Freshwater > Lake...
CGAGACCTTCCCACGCTCCGGCGTGGTCTCCGCGGCGGTCGACCTCCTGGGCCTTCATGATGGCTTTTTCAACTTCCATCATTCTGTTTCGGACATCCTGGATCTTCGCTTTGCGATCCGCGGCTTGAGCCGAATCGTCAGCGGCAACCGCGACACCGAAACGGTCGATCCCCTCGTAAATCGCCCGGTAGTTTTTCTGACCGTAGAGTTGGTCGAAATCGCTCAAGGCTTGAACCTGCGGGTTGGCCTTTTCAGAGATCTTCCCCATGTCGGCGGAGAAATTCGTGATTTCCGGGTTGTTGGGCCAGAGAGCGGCCGCCCGGGTGACCTGGGTCTGGACCGACTGCAGATCCCCCCGTGCCGCGGCCACCCTCGCCTGAGCCACGAGCAATCTGCTGGCGGTCTTGACGCCCTCCAGTTTCGCATGGATCTCCGCGTCGTCGAAACTCGGATTCATCTTCTTCATCTGGTCCACCACATCGGTCAGGACATCGATGTTTCCGGAATTCGCGGCGTTCACCAACCGGTTGCAGAGTTGGGCATAGGCCAGAGTCTTCCTCTTTTCGTCCTGGGTCAGAAGGCGGACGCTCGGCAGGTATTCCCCCTTCACGAATACGCTGGCCAACTGGGTGGCGGCGCTCTCCATCTCTTCTTTCTCGAGAAGGTATTTGTAGACCTTCACCCCCTCGTTCACGTCACGGATGATCTCGTTGGCAAACGCATCGAGTTGGCTGAGGCTTTTGAAGGTTCTGCTCGCCCCTTTCATGGCCGTGGTCAGGGCGTTCTGGGCACTTTCCACACTGAGGTTCTCGACCCCAAGGTTCAGACCCGATCCGGAGAGAGCGGTCGCATCCCCTCCCGAGCCGTAGTAGGGATCGCCACCAACACCTGCTCCGGCACCATTCGACCCCGTTCCCGCAGCCGCCCTGACCCCGGGGTGCCCCCCATCCTGCCCCCCTGCGGCAACCGCTCCCTGCGGTTTGGCATCGGCGATCAGCTTCACCTGACCGGCCGCCTTGTTGTAGCCCATCTTGTCCGCCATCTGTTGGAACTCCTCGAGGGACTGGTCTCCATCGTCGAAGAGTGCCCGATAGAATCGGTCGATGATGATGACATGCTGGTAGCGGCGCTGGACGAAGAGTTGGAGGATCAGGGACTGCAGCGCAAACTTCGACTGCACCTCTGCCGAGGCGATCTGCTGCTGGTTCCGCTGGATCGTTTGCTTGAGGCTGGCCACTTCAGCCTTGGAGGGCTCCATCTTGGCCAACCGAAGTTCCGTTTGGTTCGCGTCGTTGTCCTTCACCTCGTCCTTTCCGGGGGCGATCGCCGACAACGAAAGCGACTGTGCGGCATGGAGGTTGTTGTACTGGGCGGTGCTCAGCTGTTTTTGGAGTTCCTGATCCACTTGGGTCAGTCGTTGGATCTGCACCTTGGCATTGGCGGCTGCGTAGACCGCGTCATGGATGGTCGTGCAGTTATCCGCATCGCTCTCGAATTCCGAGGCAAGGGGGAGCAGATTGAAGGCTTCGTCCTGGTTTTTCTTGGAAGCGTTGCCCGGTGCGAGCAACTCCATGATCTTGTCCATTCGCTGGCGGTAGTGTTTCGCATCCTCGGAGGTCTCGGCAGGGGCGCTCAGGTACTTCTCAAACTGAACGGCGAACCCCGGATTGTTCCACATCGAGAGAAACGTGTTGGGTTTCATGTCGACGATGTTTTTTTTTGCTTTCAGGTTTGCCTCAAACATCGCCTCCCCCGCGATGGCACGATTGTCGGAAGCACCCATGAGGGAATTCCCATCCTTGTACTGCTGCCCAACCTCGTGGATGACCTGGGAGTTGGGAACCTGCGCGCGGAGCATGCCGCACCCCATCAGCGGCATCAGGAGACAGACAAATGACCTGTGGAGCGTGAGTTTCATGGCTTCCTCGCCTCCTCGACTTTCAGCAGGCCGTTCTCAATAACCTTCACCTTCATGATATAATGCTGCCCCTTTTGAATCGTGAGGGTTCCGAGTTCCCCAGGAATCAGGATGGGCAGGACTATGGGCATCCCGCTTTTTGCATCCTTCCTCAGAACCACGGAGAAGATCCTCCCCTTGGATGGTGAGTTGCCAAGGGCAGAGTCAATCTCCCCATCGATCCGGTAGGTGTTGCCCCGGAGGGAATTCGCATTGTCGTAGTAGAGAGAGTCGTCGAGTTCCTCGGTGGTGCGCAGCGAGGCATCACCCGCCCCCTCCCGAAGGATCCAGAACCCCGACACCCCGACAATGAGCAACAGGAGCACGATCAGCCAAGGGGGGAGTCCTCGGGACTGCTTGTGACGCGGCATGGATGCACCATCACCCCTCCCTCGGCAAAATTCAAACCGAATCGGAACGCTCATCCAAACGCCTGATCCTCTTATGGTAGCGCACCCCCTTGGTCCCCAACTCCGAAGGGTCGATCATGGGATTTCCAAACACCCGGTCCCATAACCGCTCGAAAGAATGAGCAGCCAAGGGAATGCTTGCTGAGAGTTCCAAAGCCTGCCGGTAAAAACCCAACGGTCTATGGTGCGCCGCGCGGCGCGTCACGGCAAACTGGGCACCTCCCCGGAAATGAAAAAACTCCGGCGAAGTCTCCCTGAAAAGCTCTTCATGAAGACGCCATGTCTCCAGTTCCCGGCGTTCCGGGTTCTTGCTCCAAGGAACGAATAGCCGACGGCCTTGCGGATCGTCCGTCTCGTCCAGGAAACCATACCAGAGAAACGGATCCGGACATTCGCTTCCATCAGCCAAGGCCCCCAACCTCTCATGAAAGTCCGGGGCGTGGTCAAAGGGATGTCCCTGGCAGAAGACGGTAACGGGGGCCAGCATCTCGTATCGCTGCACCACATGGGTGAGGTAGGAGTGGGCTTCCCTCCCCTCGTTGGCTAGGGGGATGACGGACACCCCGTCCCTCATCGCTAATCCCGGGTGCAGGGGCTGCGTTACTCCCTTGTTGTAAATGGTGACAGAAACGGAAGAAGGAATACGGCGCACCCAACGGAGATCTTCCTCGTGCCGGGCAACCACCAACTCTATCTCGGGAGGAGTGTTCACAAGAACCATTTAATGGGGCTTGGCGGGGAGATGCCAACTGCTTTACAAAGGCACTTCCCTCAAGGAGCCCCCAAACCACTCGTCATCATCGTTCCATGAACATCCTGATCCTTGCAGCGGGCTATGCCACGCGTCTCTACCCCCTGACCGAAAACAAGGCCAAGCCGTTGCTGGAAGTCGCCGGCAAACCCATGATCGAATGGGTCCTCGACAACCTCGCCCCCATTCCCGATATCGACCATGTGTATGTCGTGACCAATAACAAGTTTTCCAAGGCCTTCGAAGAATGGGCCGCCGGGTACAAGGCCAAGGGTGCAAGAATGGACTTCACCATCGTCAACGACGGCTCCACGAGCGACTCGGACAAACTCGGAGCCATCGGCGACATCCATCATGTCCTTAGCACGCAGGGGATCATGGGGCAGGATCTGCTCGTCGTTGCGGGAGACAACCTCTTCAGTCAGCCTGTCGCGGCCTTCGCGGAAGCGGCGAAGAACCACCCTGCCACCCTAGCCCTCTACGACGTGGGAAATCTGGAGGAGATCCGCAAGTACAACAATGTTTCCACCGATGCGGACGGGGTGATCACCCACTTCGAGGAAAAGCCGGCCAACCCTACAAGCACCAAGACCGGAATCGCCCTCTATTACTACCGCAGGGATATCCTTCCCATGATCGAGACCTACGTTGCCGAGGGAAACAATCCCGACCAACCGGGCCGACTCATCCAGTGGCTCTACACCCGGGTCAAGGTCGGTACTTGGGATGTCCCCGGAACCTGGTTCGATATCGGAAGTAAGGAAACGCTGATCGAAGCGAACGAGGTGTTTCAGAAATTTATTTCCTGAGGCATTACGGGGGCGGGCAAGACGGCGGCGGCTATGTAGATCTCTTCCCTGAATTTCCATCACTTTATCCCCCCTCCTTTCGGGAGAGCCGCTCACCCGAGTCTCCCCATCCTGTTTCCGATCAGGACGACAACGGAGCGTTCCGAAAGCGTGACCGTCGACTGGTCGGGGATGAGTTGCTCAGCCCCCGCTTCCAGAAAATCATCGGGAGAAGGTCGTGCCGTGTCGACGACAAGTCTCCAGCGCATGCCGGAGGGAAGTTTTGGAAGACCAAAGGCGAGGGGCTCGTGCCACATGTTGAAAGCCGCATAGATGAAGTCGGCCTCCGGACCGTAGGAAAGATCCATTTTCCCTGCGATCATGAAGGCCAGGGAACGGCTGTCCGCCCCCCAATCGGGTTGGCGGGGCTTGACCCCATGCCATCCGATGTCCGGATAACCGCATCCCTGGGTATCCCTGCCCGTGAAAAACTCGCGCCGCCGAAGCTGCTTGTGCCTGCGACGGAAGTCGGCCATAAGCGAGACGAAGCGCTTAAGCCCCGCACCGTTGCTACCGGCATCCCGTTCCGGTGACCAGTCGAGCCAGTTCCACTCCTCGTCGTGGCAGTAGGCGTTGTTGTTGCCGAGTTGCGTCCGGTCCAACTCGTCCCCCATGGAGAGCATCGGAACCCCTAGGCTCAGGAAGAGGAGCGCCATGGCGTTGCGCTGAAACCGGGCGCGGATCGCCCTGATCTCCGGATCGTCGCTATCCCCCTCGACACCGCAGTTCCAGGAGTAGTTGTCGTTCGCCCCGTCACGGTTTTCTTCTCCGTTGGCAAAATTGTGCTTCCCGTCGTAGCTGCAGAGATCACGGAGGGTGAAACCGTCATGACAGGTCAGGAAGTTCACCGAGGCGGTGGGCCTGCGGCCCGAGGGTGCGTAGAGGTTGGGTGATCCCAGGATCCCCTGCACCATGTCGCCCACGACTCCCGCGTCGCCACGCAGGAAGCGGCGGGCCGCATCGCGGTAGTGGCCGTTCCACTCCATCCACCGGCCATAGGCGGGAAAGTTTCCGACCTGGTAGAGGCCGCCGGCATCCCATGCCTCGGCAATCAGGTCGCAACCGGCAAGGATCGGATCATGTGCCAGAGCCTCAAGAAGAGGGGGATTGGCAAGCGGAAATCCGCCGGGATCCCGCCCAAGCACGGAGGCCAGGTCGAAGCGGAACCCGTCGATATGGAACTCCGAGACCCAGTAGTGAAGGCAATCCAGGACGAAGGAGCGGACTACAGGGTGATTGCAGTTGAGCGTGTTGCCGCAACCGGTGTAGTTCGCATAGCGCCCATCGGGGTTGAGCATGTAGTAGGTCCGGTTGTCGATGCCCCGGAACGAGATGGTCGGCCCACGCAGATCCCCCTCGGCCGTGTGGTTGAAGACCACGTCGAGGATTACCGAAATCCCGGCGGCATGAAGCGCCTTGATCAGCTTCTTGAACTCCGAAACCTGGCTCCCGTGGTGTCCCGTCGCGGCGTACCCGCTCTTCGGGGCATAGAAACCGACCGTACTGTAGCCCCAGTAGTTGCAAAGCCGATTCCCTGTCTCCGGGTTGATCCTCTTGTTCTCGTACTCGTCGAACTCGAAGACAGGCATCAACTCCACGCAGTTCACCCCGATCGACTGTAGGTAGGGAATCTTCTCGATCATCCCCTCGTAGGTTCCTGGATGCCTGACCTCCGAGGAAGGGTGGCGCGTGAATCCGCGGACATGCATCTCGTAGATGACGAGATTTTCGACCGGGAGATTAATCGGTCGGTCGTGCCCCCAGTCGAAATCCTCGAACGGCATCCTGGCGCGGTGCGGATAGATCTCCTCGGCGGAGGGTTGCGCAAGCCAGACATCGCGCCCGCCTATCTCATGGGCAAAGGGATCCAGGAGGATGTTTTTGGAATCGAAGAGATGGCCGGCCTCCGGATCATACGGCCCCTCCATCCGGAATCCGTACTCCAACTCCTCGTAGTCGAGATCGTAGACGATCATCGTGAAGACATCCCCGATCTTGCACTCCGGCGGGAACGGGATTTCGGCATAGGGCTGCGGCTCCCCTTTTCGGAAAAGCACAAGGGCGCATCCCGTGGCGTTCGCCGAGAAGATAGAGAAATTCACCCCCCCGGGTACATGACTGGCCCCGTAGGGAAGGGCATGGCCGTAACGCAGGCGGAATCCCCCGTACTCGTGTGTGTGGTGGAAAGCCGCGCGCATCATGAAAGCAAAACTACCCCAGAATCAGGAATAGGGAATCTCAGATGTAACGGCCCCTTTTATCAGGAAGACGAGATTTTAGAGCGTTTTAAATAAGGAAGCGGCCGTTATTTGGGAGCGTCATGGGGTGGTCTGTGAGGAGCAAGCGAAGCGGCTGTAGTCTTGATGCTACCGCCCGAGCGAAGTGACACTGCAGAACGCCACATGCCGCTCCCAAAGAATGGCTATAGAATTCGTTAAAACACTTAAGGCCGTGGGAAGTGCGGAGAACCGCTGTAGAGAAGGGCCAGCGGAGCTATTCGCCAATCTCGCAAGATCCCGGAGGAATGAGTTCGAAACGAGGGATCCTCGCAAGCACCGCCTCCCCGTCGTCGGTCAGGGCAAGATAGGAGCCCTCGGCCACGGCTCGACCGGCAGTCGTATGGTAGCTGTTGTAGGAGAAGCGCTCTCCCGGTTCGAGTCTGGGGAAGCAACCCACCACCCCGTCCCCCTCGACCGCCGTGACATGCCCATACTCGTCACGGATAATCCACTTACGGCCCTTCACGGTGAGGGTGCGGTCACTCCGGTTCCAAATGGTGATATGATAGACGAAGGGATGGGCCTGCTCTGGGGAGGCGGGAAGATCCGGACTGTGGACAACCCGGTCCACGGTGGCCCCGAATCCTTCGAGAAGACGGGGTTCCATCATTTGGGAATTCCGGGAACTATGCAGCAGGAGACGATGGCTCGGCGACCGCCTTCGGCTTCACCGCGGATGAGATGTAGAGTTCGCGGAGTTGCTTCATTTCCGCAGGCGCGGGCGAGCCGGTCAGGAGTTCGGCTCCACGGTTGTTCTTCGGGAAGGCGATCACTTCACGGATCGATTCCTCGCCGGCTATCAACGCGACGAGGCGATCCAGACCGAGGGCGATCCCACCATGCGGAGGCGCCCCGTGACGGAAGGCACGCAGAAGGTGACCGAAGAGTTGCTCCTGCTCCTCTTCGTTGATGCCGAGAACCGAGAAGGTCTCCGCCTGGAGATCTTCCTCGTGGATACGGATGCTGCCGCCACCGATCTCCACGCCGTTGAGCACGATGTCATAAGCCTCCGCACGGATAGTTCCGAGCTTGGAGGGATCCTTCAGCAGGTCACGATCCTCCGCCTTCGGGCGGGTAAAGGGATGGTGAACGGCATTCCATTTGTTCTCCTCCGCGTTGAAGGCAAGCATGGGAAAATCGACGACCCAGAGGAAATTGAGTTGATGCGCATCCATCACCAGTTTCTGGATCTCGGCGACGCGCAACCGGACGCGACCGAGAACGGTGCAGGCCACTTCCCAGGCATCGGCACCGAAGAGCACAAGATCACCCTCCTCCATTCCGAGGCGATCGGCGAGGGTGGCCTTTTCGGCCTCGGTGAAGAACTTCACGATCGGTGACTTCCATTCGCCGTTCTCGACCTTGATGAAGGCCAATCCCTTCGCTCCGGCACCCTTGGCGAGTTCCGTGAGTTCCTCGATCTGGCCCGTGGTGATGCAGGCAAATCCCTTGGCATTGATGGCTTTTACGACCCCTTCCGCATCCAAGGCGGTGCGGAAGACCTTGAACTGACTCTTCTTGAACACGTCGCCGACATCGCTGATTTCCATCCCGAACCGGGTATCGGGCTTGTCGCTACCGTAGCGGTTCATCGCATCGGCGTAGGTCATGCGGGGGAAGGGCACGGGAATCTCGACTCCCATGGCCTCGCGGAAGATCCGCTGGAACATCTTCTCGATCAGATCCTGAAGGTCCCGGGCCGTGACGAAAGAGGCCTCGATGTCGACTTGGGTGAATTCGGGTTGACGGTCGGCGCGCAGATCCTCGTCCCGGAAGCAACGGGCGATCTGGAAATACTTGTCCACGCCGCCGACCATCAGGAGTTGCTTGTACTGCTGCGGGGCCTGTGGAAGCGCGTAGAAACTGCCGGGAGTCAACCGGGAAGGAACAAGGAAGTCGCGGGCTCCCTCGGGAGTGCTCTTGGAGAGAATGGGAGTTTCGATCTCCCAGAATCCCTCGGTGTCGAGCACATCACGGATCGACTTGGTGACGCGGTGGCGGAGGCGGAGATTCCGCGCCATGGCGGGGCGGCGGAGGTCAAGGAAGCGATGGGTGAGACGGAGATCCTCATTGGCGATCCTCTCGTCCATCGGGAAGGGAGGCACTTCGGAACGGTTGAGCACCGTGAGCGAAGAAACAATGATCTCGATGGCGCCGGTCGCCAGCTTGGAGTTCTCGGTTCCCTCAAGCCTCGCTGCGACTGTTCCCGCGACCGTGATCACATCCTCGGAGCGAAGGGAATGGGCAGTCGCGGCGGCTTCCGCGTGAAGCTCGGGACGGAAGACAATCTGGGTGACGCCGTCGCGGTCGCGCAGATCGATGAAGATGACCCCGCCATGGTCGCGGCGGGAGGCGACCCAACCGCTGAGGGTCACGTCACGTCCGATGTCGGAAGGGCGCAGGGCGCCGCAGAGGCAGTCACGGTAGTGCATATGGAAAAAGGTGTTTAGCGGTTTAGGCTGTAGACTCTCGGGTCAGAAGCAAAAAAGTGGGGTCAGCGAGCCAACTCCTCCGCCAACCAGACAGTCAGGGAGTCTTGAGAAACCGACACCTCGTGGCGGTCGGCGAGGCGCTTAACCTTCACGGACGGCCACTCGGCCCCGACAACGACCGCATGAGAAGCTCCGGCCGCCTCAGCGGTGCCGAACTGCTTGCCCACCTTTTCCTGACGCAGAGGGAAACCGACGCGCCATCCCGCCTGCCGGAGTTGCTGTGCCAACGCCAAGGCCCGTGAGCGGTATGCCTCGGCTGCAATGACGAGATAAACCTGCACGGGCGCATCGGCTTTGAGGACCGACGCCTCGAGAACCTTCGCGGCGGGGCATTCGTTGAGAAGTTCCAGCAGCACGGCATCACCCACACCGAAGCCAATCGCGGGGAGATCCTCGGATCCGTCGCTCAGGTCGGAGATCAGGCGATCGTAGCGCCCCCCTCCGGCAATCGCGCGGAGATTCCCGTTCAGGGCGAAGGCCTCGAAAACCACCCCCGTGTAGTAGGCGAGGCCACGGACCACCCCGAGATCGGGACGGACATAACCGCGGAGACCGCGGGCCTCCAGATCGGCAAGAAGCGGCGCCAGGGTCGGGATATCGGCGCGGGCGATAAACTCCCGGAGGGTTGCAAACGGGACGCCGAACGGCTTCAGGAGTTCCTCGGTTTTCCCGGAAGGCATCTTCTCCATCCTGTCGACAATGGTCAGGAACTCCGCCGCCCGCTCAACGCCGACGCCGTGCAGGGCCATGAAGTCATGCCAGGCAGAACGGTCGCTCAACCGGATCGCGAAGTCCTCGGGCCCCAACCCGAAGGAGCGCAGCAAATCGATCAGGAGGGCGATCACCTCGGCATCGGCGGCCGGAGAGTCGTCGCCGATGAGATCGCAGTTGAACTGCAGGAACTCACGCAAACGGCCTCGCTGCTGGCGCTCGTAGCGGAAGCAGGCGCCGACATTGAACCAACGTATCGGCTTGGGGAAATCACGGTGCCGGGAGGCGATCATGCGGGCCAGGGTCGGAGTCACCTCCGGACGGAGGGCCACCGCGCGGTCCCCCTTGTCAGTGAACTCGTAGAGCTGTCCAAGGATTTCCCCGCCGCTGTTTTTCTTGCGGTAGAGCTCCGCCGATTCTAGCGTCGGCCCGTCAAACTCCACGAAACCGTAGCGCCTAGCAACTTGCCGCCACCGGCCGATCAGATAATTCCTTCGGGCGAAGTCGCCCGGGAAGAGGTCTCGGAAGCCGGGGAGGGGTTGCATGGTTGTTAAAAGGACTGACCAGAGTACGGAAGAGATCCCCTCTCTACAATCCCCGATCTCCGGATCTAGGATTTCCTTGTGATTATCGGCATCACTTCTTCATCCACACTCTTCCTGATCCAGATCCTGTCCACGGCCATGATGCCCGGAATCATCTGGTTTGTTCAGGTCGTCCATTACCCGCTCTTTGCCAAAATCCCGACTGATGGCTTCATCAGCTACGTACGCTCCCACACCGTGAGAACCGGTTGGGTGGTGGCTCCCCTGATGCTCCTTGAGATTGTAACGGCAGTTGCTCCCTTTTTCCGTGGGCCACCGAGGGACGACTGCCAGACCCCACCTCCCCCCTCTATTTGATGGCTCTGGGATGCCTGATCTTGATCTGGATCAGCACCTTCCTAATTCAGGTTCCCCTCCACGGGATTCTGGAAAAACGTGCCGACCAGAGGGCCGTGTCCCTGCTGGCCTTGACCAACTGGATCCAGACAATTCTCTGGTCGCTGAGGCTAGGCTTGCTCGCCTCTCTGGTCAGATGAGTCTCTCTTTCCTGAAGTGTTCGCGAGATTTCTCTTGCGGGATATCGTGGGGAGGGGTAACAAGCCCCTCCCCCAAAAATCTCCCCAATCAAAACAGAACACCCTTTTCAGATCCACCATGGCCAAGAAAACCGCCGCCAAAGCTCCTAGAAAAGCCATCAAGAAGGCCTCCAAGCCCGTTAAGAAAGCTCCGGCAAAAAAGGCTCCCGTGAAAAAAGCCCCGGCTAAGAAGGCTGCCAAAGCTGCTCCCAAAAAGGCAGCTCCTAAAAAAATTTCCAAGCCTGTTGCCAAAAAGGCTCCGGCAAAAAAAGCTCCCGCCAAGAAGGTCCCGGCAAAGAAGGTCTTGGCCAAAGCTGCTCCCAAGAAGGCGTTCAGCGCTCCCAAGCCCAAAGCCGCTACTAAAGCCAAAGGCAAGGCCAAGGCTCCCGCAGCCTCGAACGCCCGCGTTCTGGCCCAGCAGTTCATCCAGAAACCCAAGGTCAACAAGAACCTCAAGCTCACCCCTTTCCTCGCCAAGCAGCACAAGCGCCTCCTTGACCTCAAGGACACCCTCCTAGACTCCATGAGCGGCGTGGCCCGCGGCAACCTCCATGCCGGCAGCGAGACCTCCGCCTTCGGCATGCATCAGGCCGACGCCGGAAGCGACGCCTACGACCGTGATTTCGCCCTCAGCATGCTCTCCAAGGAGCAAGGCTCCCTTTACGAGATTGACGAAGCCCTCAAAAGGATCGAGGATGGAACTTACGGCATCTGCGAGATCAGCGAAAAACCGATCCCGCACGCACGCCTCGAAGCCCTTCCCTTCACCCGCTACACGGTGGATTGCCAGGCCGAACTGGAAAAGCGCCAGCACCACCAGAGCGTCAGGCCCCACATCAACTCCCTTTTCGGATTGACCGAGGAAGAGGCCGAGGGAGAAGAGGAAGAGACCACCGAAAGCTAACACCCATCACAGACACACAACCCGTCCCTTTATGCCACGCGACATCATCATCCTCGAGTGCACCGAAGCGGTTGCCGAAGGCAAGCCCGTCTCCCGCTACATCTCAACCCGTAACAAGAAGAGCCTCAACACCCCCGGTCGCCTCGAGAAGAAGAAATATAATCCGAACCTCAAGCGCCACACCCTCCACCGCGAGACCAAGTAACCGGCAATTCAGAAAACCTTTCTCATCATGAGCACACCCAAGACCCCACAGCGCAGCCGCAACTTCCGCAAGGCCAACCGCTGCATGCCCCGCCGCCGACTCGACATCTCCACCGATGCAATCGACTTCAAGAACCCCGACCTCCTCAAGAAGTTCACCACCGAGGCCGGCAAGATCCTTCCCCGCCGCATGACCGGAGTGGCCGCCCACATCCACCGGAAGATCACCAGGGAGATCAAGCGCTCCCGCGCCTCCCTCCTGATGAAGTAAGCGGAGACTTTAGCTCGTCACCGAAAGGCGATCCACCCGGATCGCCTTTTCTTTTTGGGAAAATTGATGAGGAAATCAGGAAGGGAGACGAGGGTTGGATTCCCTCTCTCAACTTGCCCATGCGGGTGAACCATCAATAAAGGTTTGGAAGCGGGACAAGTCACGCCCTTTTCTAGGGGCGACGGTATTTTGTGAAAACAGCTAGTCACCCCAAGCGTCAACCGTGGCAAAACCTACGGCCAGCGCTGGGCAACGACGCTAGAAGTCAAAAGACCTTAGCCTTCCACCACCTCATCGTCTTTTTGGGAAACCACCGGCGCAATCCGCTGCAACTTCTCCCCCTCGGGCAGGCCCATGAGCTTGACGCCCATGGTGTTGCGACCTGCCTCGCGGATCTCGGAAACCCTGGTGCGGACCATCTGGCCGCCGCTGGTGATGAGCATGAGTTCGTCGTCATCGGTGACGGTGAGGGCACCAACCACAAGGCCTGTCTTGTCACCGGTCTTCATGGTAATGATGCCCTTTCCGCCGCGGGATTGCTTACGGTAATCCTCGAACGGGGTACGCTTGCCGATGCCGTTGTCGCCCGCAACGAGAAGGGTGGCGTCGTTGCGGACGAGGCTTGCGGAGACGACGTAGTCGCCCTTGTCGGGACGGATGCCCCAGACGCCGACGGTGGCGCGGGCCTGGTCGCGGAGTTCCTCCTCGCTGAAGCGGATGCTCATTCCCTCGCGGGTGACGAGGACGACCTCGTCATGGCCCTCGGTGAGAACGGCTGAAATGAGCTCGTCATCCTCCTCGATCTTGATGGCGATGATACCTCCCTTGCGGATGTTGGCAAAGTCTCCGAGGTTCGACTTCTTCACGATGCCGCTGCGGGTGGCGAAGAGGATGTGCTTCCCGGGATTCCAAGTGGTCTCCACGCCGCCGGCACCACCGCTGGTGGTGGACTCGATGCGCATCGTCGCGGCGATTTTCTCGCCCGACTGGAGATTCAGGATATTCACGATCGATTTTCCCTTGGCCGTGCGGCTCATCTCGGGGATTTCGTAGACGCGCTCGACATAGCAGCGACCGCTCTTGGTGAAGAAGACGAGGTAGTCGTGCGTGCTGGCGGTGAAGAGGTGCTCGACGAAGTCATCGTCCTCCGCGTCATTCTGGGCCTCCTTGGTGGTCATGCCGATGACCCCCTTGCCGCCGCGCTTCTGGGAGCGGTAGGCACTGACGGCGGTCCGCTTGATTAGGCCCTTGTGCGTGACGGTGATGATGCATCCCTCGTTGGCGATCAGATCTTCGATAGAGATCTCTCCCTCTGCGGGAACGAGTTCGGTGAGGCGGGGTCCGGCATGTTTGTCGCGGATGGCCTTGAGTTCGGCCTTGATGATGGAAAGAACCCGCTCCTCCCGGGCTAGGATGTCCAGAAGGTCCTTGATCGTTTTCAGGAGCTCCTGATACTCGGCGGTGATCTTGTCCCGCTCAAGGCCGGTCAACTGGTAGAGGCGCAGTTCAAGGATGGCGTCGGCTTGGGGCTCGCTGAAGCAGTACTGCCCCTTGTCGTTGAGGCGGGACTCATGGCGCAGAAGCAGGCCGAATTTCTCGATCTCCTTCTTGCCGAAGCTGAGAGCAAGCAAGCGGGTGCGGGCCTCGTCGCGGTTGGAGGAATCCCTGATGATCCTGATGAAGTTATCGAGATTCGCGAGGGCGATGAGGTAACCCTCGAGCTTCTCGGCACGGGCCTCGGCTTCGCGGAGGAGGAAGCGGGTCCGACGCAGGATGACCTCGCGGCGATGCTCGATGAAGCAGGCGATCGCCTCCTTGAGCGAGAGGAGCTTGGGACGGCCCCGGTCGATGGCCAGCATCGAGATCGAGAAGGAGGATTCCAGCGCGGTGTGCTTGTAGAGATTGTTGATCACCACCTTGGGGATGGCGTCGCGCTTCAACTCGATGACCACACGGGTGTTCTCGTCGGACTCGTCGCGGATGGCGCTGATATCGGTGATGATCTTCTCGTTCACCAGACCGGCGATGCGCTCGACGAGGGTAGCACGGTTCACATTGTACGGAATCTCGGTGATGACGATCTGCTCGCGCCCAGCCTTGATCTCCTCGACCCCGGCGCGGCCGCGCACCTTCACGGAGCCGCGGCCTGTCTCAAAGTACTGCTTGATGCCGCTGACCCCGCACAGTTGGCAGCCCGTCGGGAAGTCGGGCCCCTTGATGTGCTTCATCAACTGGTCGATCGTGATGTCGGGGTTGTCGACCTGGGCGCAGACTGCGTCAATGGTCTCGCCGAGGTTGTGCGGCGGGATGTTGGTCGCCATGCCGACGGCGATGCCGGTGCCGCCGTTGACGAGCAGATTCGGGATCGAGGCGGGAAAAACGGTCGGTTCCTCGCGTGTGTCGTCGTAGTTCGGGACAAAGTCGACGGTGTCATGGTCCATATCCTCCATGAGGACGGCGCCGAGGGGCCTCAGGCGGGCCTCCGTGTAACGCATGGAGGCTGGAGGGTCGCCTTCCACAGAGCCGAAGTTGCCCTGTCCCTCAATGAGGGTCTCGCGCATCGCCCAGGGCTGGGCCATGTGAACGAGGGTCGGGTAAATCGCCTGGTCTCCATGGGGATGGTAGTTACCCATGGTTTCGCCGACAATCTTCGCGCACTTGAGGTGCTTGCGGGTCGGCATCACGCCGAGTTCGCTCATGGCGAAAAGGATGCGCCGTTGGGAGGGCTTCAGACCATCCCGAGCATCGGGAAGCGCTCGGGAAATGATGACCGACATGGAGTAATCGAGGAAGGATCGGGAGATCTCTTCGGCGACATCAATCGGTTCGACTTTTTCGTTCTGGTTATACAAGGAATTGGGGCTCCGGGGCGGTTTGGGGTTTGATCTGCACAATATAGGGATTCATGTCCCTTCGGGGCAAGGGTGATTGTGCGTGGAATAGGGGGTAGGCCACCGGGTCTCGGAGGCACCCCATCGCCCATTCTATCACCTATTCCCCACCGAGCTTTCGCTCCAACTCCTTCACCCGGGCGTAGAGCTTCTGGAGTTGGGAGATGTAGAAATTCGATTCCTTCCACTCCTTCATGGGCTTGGCGGGAGCCCCGACAAGCGTGGATCCGGCAGGGACATTCTTGGAAACGCCTGCCTTGGCCGCGAGAACCGCCTTGTCCCCCACCTCGATGTGACCGGCAAGCCCAACCTGTCCGGCAAGTGTGACATAGGCTCCGATTCGGGTACTGCCGGAGATCCCCACCTGCGAGCAGATCACGGTATGGGGTCCGATCTGCACGTTGTGGGCGATCTGGACGAGGTTGTCGATCTTGCTACCCTCGCCGATCACGGTGCGACCGAAACGGGCGCGATCAACGGTGGTGTTGGCACCGATCTCCACGTCGTTGCCGATCTCGACAATCCCCGTTTGACGGATCTTCAGATGCCTTCCCTCCTGAAATTCGTAACCAAAGCCGCAGGAACCGATCACAGCTCCGGGCTGCAGGATCACACGGTCTCCAAGGAAGCACCTCTCCCGGATGATGGCCCCGGGATGGAGTCGGCAGTTCCTTCCCATACGCGTCTCGCGACCGATCAGACAGCCAGAGCCAATCACGCTATTCTCCCCGATCACGGCACCCGACTCGACGACGGCCAGCGGTCCTATCGAAGCGCCGGCGGCAACGACAGCGGTCGGATCGACAACCGCAGAGGGATGGATGCCCGGCTGAGTGGGAGGCTCGGCAGGCGTCAAGGCGGTGACGACCTCGGCAAAAGCCGCCGAGGGGTTGTCGACACGGATCAGGACGGGTGTGATCTCCTCGTCAAACGCCCTGGGCACGATCACCGCGCTGGCCTTGCTGGCGCGGAGTCGGGACAGATAGCGGGGATTCCCGAAAAAGGTGACGTCCCCTTCCCGCGCCTCATCAAGTGAGGCCACGCCGGTGATCTCGACCTCACCCGAAAGGGAGGGAGCGTCCGCACCGACAAGGGCTGCCAACTCAAGCAGTCTCATCGGCAACCCCGGAGAGGTTCCTGCGATTATTTGGAAGGGGCTGGGGCTGGGGCGTTCTTGTTCAGCGCCGTGATGACATCGGAACTGAAGTCAAAGTCCTCACGGGAGTAGAGCACCACGGGAACGGCGCCGGAACTGAGGCCGGACTTGTCGAAGACAACATCGTAAGCCTTGGCCTTCACCAGGTCGTTCACGGCCTTCATGATGTCGTCGACGATGTCCTTGCGCATGCGCAGGAACTGATCCTGAAGGGACTTCTGCTTGGAGGCGCGGTATTCGGCGATCTCACGGTCGAGCGTCCGGACGGCGGCCACCTTGGGCTCGAGTTCTTTCTTTTTTGCCTCGAGAGCTTCCTTGCTCAACTCCTGCTTCTGGGCATCGGCGTTTATCTGGCTGATCTCCTGAACGCTCTTCTTCAAGGTCTCCACACGCCCGTTGAGATCGTCATTGGCGGCCTTTTCAGCGTCGGAATACTTGGCCTTTGCATCCTTGGTCTTGTAATACTCGTTGAAAATGCGGGTCATGTCGACCGTACCGATCTTGACCTGGGCTTGGGCGAAGCCTGCTCCACAGATGAGGAGGAATGCTGTCAGGAGAGCTGTGGTGTTGGTGGATTTCATGGGGTTGGGAGTTTTGTACAGTCTGTATCTTCTAGCCTCGGTCAGAAGGTATAGCCAACATTAAAATTGAACTGGCCGTTGCTCTTGTTCCATTGGTCATGCATGACGGGATAACCCCAGTCGATGCGGATCGGGCCGATCGGAAGTTCGATGCGGGCGCCGATACCGACGTCGCCATTGAGTCCTGCAGAAGTCTCCCCGTCGATGGTGGCTTGGGCGGGACTGAAGTCCCAGGAGTTAGGGTTGACAAAGCCCCAGTCCGTGAAGACCGCGCCGCGCAGGCGCGGGATGATCGGGAAGGTGAGTTCTCCGGTTCCATAGACCGAGGTGTTGCCGCCGATGGGATTCCCATACTGGTCCTTGGGACCAACCTCACGGAAGGCGAAACCCCGCATGTCGTTGGCTCCTCCCAGATAGAGTTCGTCGAAGATCGGAGGGGCATTGTTGATGCTGCCCTTGGTGCCACTGCCCCAGGGATTCATGAGTCCGAGGGAACCCTTGGTTAACAGGATCATGTCCCAAGGAAGCGCGAAGTATTTCTTGGCCTCGAGGTTGAGTCCGTAGTCCTGCACATTGCCGCCCAGTCCCCCACCAGCCACCACACCGCTCAGACTGATGGACTGACCCTTGCGGGTCAGGAAGAGGCTGTCCCGGTTGTCATAGTCGAGACCAAGCAGGATGGCGCTCTTGGTGTAGGGGGAGTTGGCCCCAGCATCACTGATCGCCGAACCGTAGTTGCCCGTGAGATTGTAGATCCGGATGTTTTCTAGCCGATACTCACCGCGCAGCGCGGTGAAGGGATTGATCGCCTTCCGGGCTTGGAGGGCGCCGCCGAGATTGGACTGACTATAAACCGAACTGAGGAAGGTGGCCGCATGGTAATAAAATTCGCCACCAACCGAGACCTTGTAGCCCATGAACCACGGTTCGGTAAGCGACATGGTGAAATCCTGACGCTGGAGACCGTACTGACCACGGATCCGGAAGCGCTGACCGGCACCGGTGAAATTGGGCCAGTTGAAGAGGTCGAAGTTGGACTGCTGGAGTTCCGCGAAACCTACCAGGCTATCGATGGAGCTGAAGCCGGCACCGAAGTTGAAAGAGCCTGTCTTCTTCTCCTCGACGATCACATCAAGATCCTTGCGCCCCGGCACCAAGGTATCCTGTGGGGCCATGTCGACCTTGGAGAAATAGTTCAGGTTCATCAGGCGGGTCTTGCTGACATCAACCAGGGTTGTGTCGAAGATACCCCCGGGCTGCACCGCGAGTTCGCGACGGATCACCTTGTCCTTGGTCTTGGTGTTCCCTTGGACGTTGATCAGGTTGACGTAGGACTGCACCCCTTCGTCGATACGGTAGGAAAGGTCGACCTGCCCCTCTCCCGCGGGTGCGACCTGCGGTTGGACGACCATGTCGACATAGCCGCGGGAACCGTAGTAATCGCGGATCGTCTTGAGGTCGCCACCCTGGCCATCCGGCGTGTAGAGGGAACCCTCCTTCATCTTGAGAAAACGCGCAAGATCAGCTGGAGGGACAATGGTGGATCCCTCGATGGAGAGCTTGTTCACGCGGTATTGGACCCCCTCGGAAATGGAGATCACCAGATCAACTCCGTTGCCGTTGGGAAGGGGGGTTGTCTGGACATCAGTGACGCGCATATCGGCGAAACCGCGGTTCTGGTAGAGGGATCGGATCGCCTCCTTGTCCTCGTCCATCTGCGAAGGCGTGAGGCGACCGGCCTTGGTCAGGAAGGAAAGTATGTTGGCCGTTTTGGTCTTCATAACCTTGGCAAGATCCTTCGGCAGCACCGAATCGTTGCCGATGAAGCTGATGCGGCGGATGACAAGCTTCGGCCCCTCGTCGATTGAGAAGACGACCCTCATCCGCTTGTCCGGGAGCTCCGAGGTCTTGGGCAACACCTTCACGTCGGTGTAGTTTTTGTCCTCGTAGAGCTTGAGGATTTTTTGACGGTCGTCGTTCAACTTCTCGTCACTCAGGGGATCACCAGGCTTGGTGGAGATCTCTTTGCGGATCTTTGAGGAGGAAACGGCCTCCGCCCCCTCGATGAGGACCTCCCCGATCGTGGTGCGCCCCTGCAGGAGAACCGTGACCTTCAATCCACCGGTCACGGGTTCCGCAAAAATGCGGGCGTTGGAGACGCTCCCCGTGGCATAAAGCGACTTGATGTCCTCCTCGACCAAGCGGTCGTTGTACACGGCGCCGGGTTTGGTCGCCAGATTGTCGAGCACGCGCTGCTTGCTGAGTGTGGTGGGGCCGATAAAACGCACATCGATCTCCTTGATGACGGTAGCCTGAGCCTCAAGCCGTGAAGTTTGCGAATGGATCAGGAGCACTCCAAGGATCAGGCGAAGGAGTGTGGAGAAGCGGGGCGTCGTCATGAAAAAAGGGGGCGTCGGGAAATTCTTGAAAGACCTTTCATTAGAAGCGGCAGAGTGGCGGGGGGGTCAAGCCACTATTTCCCCGGAACGGCTTCCAGTTCCCTGTCGAGTTCCTCCAATACCTTCAGGATCTGTGGGATCTCAGCTAGGGCCGTTATCGTGTGGTCCGGGGTCACATCCGCCTGTTCCTCCGATCCCGGCACCCGGATCCAGATCGATCGGATTCCCGCGTTGCGGGCACCCGCGATATCACGCTCCAGGCTGTTGCCGACCATGATGGCTTCCCCGGGAGACACCCCGAGTTCGCAGAGAAGATGGTGAAAGATCTCGGGCCTCGGCTTTCCGATCCCATGCTCGCCCGAAACCGCAATCGCCTTGAAAAACGGCTCCAATCCGGTGGCGGCGATTTTTTCACGCTGGAGATCGGGAGCGCCGTTGGTCAGCAGGGCAAGGCTGCGGGTGGAGGCAAGTTCCATCATCAGTTCCCGCGCACCGGGGAGCAGACGCTGCCGGGCTCGGCGCGCCGAGGCGAATTCCCTAGAAAGCATCGCGGGCGCCTCCTCCGGGAAATCGCTCCGCTGGGAGACAAGAGCCCTGGCAAAAACCTCGACGCGGTAGGCCGTTGCCCAGTTGCGGAGGGAAGTCAACTCCGGCGCCTCTCCGGCAAAGCCCCCCCAGAGGCACTCGAAGGCACTGATTCCGATCGACCGGCAGAAAGGACGGCACTCCCCCTCACTCCAGAGCTCCCTCGCGATCGCCATGGCATCCCGGGCGAAGGCACCCGACTCGACGCCGAATCTCGATGAAGCGACGGCGGCAACATGGGCAAAGCTTTCATGAGAGACCGCCTCATCGACGGCGAGGGTGTCATCAAGATCAAAGAGAAGGGCGCGGATAGCCATAAGGATTGGAGACTGCCTTCATCGGCTTGATCGAACGAGAAAAAAGACCCGTGTTGAAGGATTTTCATGGAAGTCCCGCATTCCATCGGTCCCTCTTCCCGCCTTGAACCGCGCGGAGACCGCCTGATGCTCTGGTCAGGAGAGCGATGCGAGGTACTTCCGAACGCCGACCGATCTCTCCGGGGCCGCATGAAGCAGACGCTCCTCCTCGGTGACGAGGGTGAGGTCGAGTGATTGAGCCAGACAAAGGTACTGGGCCTCATTGCCCGAGATCTCGAGATCCACGGCCAATCTCAACGAACGCACTGGATCGGGAACCTGTTGCCTGGAAGCGCAAAGCGCCCTGACCTCACGCCAAATCCCTTCCATGGCCAAAGAGGATTTTTCCTCCGAACCGATAACCGCCAGAATGTTCAGCATCTCGTGGTTGAGGATCGGGGGGGTGACCCAGTCCGGATCCATGCGATGAAGTTCCCTTACGGCATGCGTCAATTCCCCTTCGATCATCAGGAAGGCCACCACGGAGGCATCGACAACAATCATCTCCCCCCCTCCTTTCTGATTTTGGACAGAAGAGTGCTACTAAGCCGGATTCGGGATGGATGAACCGGAGGGAGGGATCCCTGACGCTGAGGCATCAACCTAGCCCTCAACCCCCCTCGGAGGAGTTCTCCAACCAACTCCTTCAGAGACGTTCTCTCTTGTGCCGCTAGGATTTTGATCTCTGTCGCTAGCTCATCCGGAAGATCCAAAGTGGTTCGCATATATACATAAATACATATAAACATATTTATGTCTATAAAATTTTAGCGTACGCGTTGCTCTATCACGAAAGAAATCAGCCCATAGAAACATGACGTTGAAGTAGGCAATCCCTCGATACATCTCACAACACCTCGATCAGGGAGTCTAAAGGCCCCACTGTCCCAAGACTCAAGTGGCGGCGTGTATGATCCGGTTCCTGCCCCCCTTTTTCTTGACCCATCACAGGCCAGCTGATTTTGTTAATGTCATTAAGTAGTTGCCTGCGGCCCTTTTTTCTTTTGCATCCTCTTCTCAGCACATGAACGACCATTCCGAACGAACCACTCAAGCGCTCACGCCGGCTCATCACGCAAATATCGCCCTGCGCGAGGAACCAACCCCCCCAAAGCGCCCCAAACTGACCGTTCTCCTTGCCATCTTGGGAGTAATCCTCTTCATCGCCGGAATCGCAGGGTGGAAGACTCTGCAGATCTCCAAGGCGATCGCCGCGGGCAAGGCGTTCCGGATGCCGCCGGATGCCGTCACGACGCTCATTGTTTCCGAAGAGACGGTTTCACCCGTCCTAGAGGCCATCGGTTCCCTCTCCTCCCCCCAAGGCGTGATGCTCAGCGCGGATCTGCCTGGCATTGTCACCGCCATCAGCTTCCAATCCGGTTCCCATGCCACCAATGGCGAACTCCTCGTTCAACTTGATACGCGGCAGGAAGAGGCTCAACTCCGAACGGCCAGATCCAAGCTTGACCTGGCCCGGCAGAATCTGGATCGCGCCAAGGATCTGGGGCAAAAACACGTGATTGCCCAGTCCGCCTATGACGAGGCGAAGAGCCAGCATGATGCCGCGCTAGCGGTTGTCGACGAAACCCAGGCCGTGATCGACCGCAAGACGATCCGGGCCCCCTTTGACGGCGATCTCGGCATCCGTCAAGTCAACGCGGGTCAGTACCTCAAGAGCGGAGACCCGATCGTTCAACTCGAGTCGCTCGATCCGATCTACGTGAACTTCGCGCTTCCCCAGCAGAATCTGGGCAGACTGAAGTTGGGCCAACCGGTACGGGTTCTTGCCGATGGCATGCCCGAAAAGCCTTTCGCCGGTAAAATCACGGCCATCAACTCGGCTGTCGACACCTCCACGCGCAACATCCAGGTCCAGGCCACAATCCCCAATCCCGACCATATCCTTCGCTCCGGAATGTTCGCCGGAGTGGAGGTCGTTCTTCCCCAAAAGGAGAGCGTGATCATGGTGCCCTCAACGGCCATCCAATACGCCCCCTACGGCGATTCCCTCTTCGTGATCGAGTCCATGAAGGACGGGGAGGGCAAGGAATACCTCGGCGCAAGGGAGCAGCAGGTGACCCTCGGAAAATCCAGGGGGGATCAGGTCTGCATCCTCAAGGGACTGAAAGCGGGAGACCAGATCGCCACCTCCGGCATCTTTAAACTCAGGCAGGGTGGCGCGGTGAAAATCAACAACAGCGTGCAGCCCGGAAATAATCCCGCCCCGAAGCCGGAGGACAGTTAGGGAAATTCCCTGGTCTCATCCAAGACCGGTACCAGCTCGCTCCATGAAACTCACCGACCTCTTCATCAGGCGGCCCGTGCTGGCGCTCGTGGCGAACCTCGTCGTTTTGTTGGCGGGCTTCCAGTCGATCCACACGCTCAATATCCGCCAGTATCCCCGCAGCGACATCGCAGTCATCAAGGTGACGACCGCCTACGTCGGCGCGAACGCCGATCTCGTCCGGGGCTACATCACCACGCCCCTCGAGCGTGTTATCGCGGCGGCGGAGGGGATCGACTACATCGAGAGCTCAAGCGCCCAAGGAGTGAGCACCATCACCGTCCACCTCAAGCTCAACTACGATCCGAACGCCGCCCTCACCCAGATCCAGGCAAAGCTTGCCCAGGTCCGCAACGAACTCCCGCCCGAGTCGGAAAACCCGGTCATCGAACTCCAGAACGCCGACGAACTCCGAGCAGCCATGTACCTCGGCTTCTCGGCGCCGGAGATGAAGCCGAATCAGGTTACCGACTTCCTGACACGCGTGGTCCAACCGAAGTTGACCGCCATCGACGGCGTCCAGCGGGCGGACATCCTGGGTGCCCGCATCTTCGCGATGCGGATCTGGCTGAAACCCGACCGCCTCGCCGCGCTGGGAGTCACGGCCTCCGATGTCCGCAAGGCCCTTCAGTCGAACAACTACCTCGCGGCCGTCGGCAAAACCAAGGGGACGATGACCTCGATCAACCTTGTGGCCAACACCAACCTCAAGTCTCCGGACGAATTCCGGCAGCTTGTCGTGAAGGAAAAGGGAGGCGTGCTGGTTCGCCTGAACGACATCGCCGACATCGAACTCGGGGCCGAGGATTACGACTCCAATGTGCGCTTCGACGGGAAGAATGCCAAATTCATCGGCATCTGGTGCCTGCCCACGGCGAACACACTCGATGTCTGCGGGCGCGTCCGCGACGCGGTTCCCGAACTCCGCAGAATGCTTCCTCCGGGGATGACTCTCGAGATCCCGTACGACTCCACCGACTACATCCGGGACGCCATTCAGGAAGTCTTCAAGACACTCTCCGAGACCCTCGCGATCGTCGTGCTGGTGATCTTCCTCTTTCTGGGATCGCTCCGCTCCGTGATCATTCCGGTCGTCGCCATCCCGATCTCCCTCATCGGCACCGCTTTCATCATGCTCCTGCTCGGCTTCACGGTGAATCTGCTCACCCTTCTGGCGGTGGTCCTAGCCGTCGGCCTCGTCGTCGATGACGCCATCGTCGTGGTCGAGAACGTGGAGCGCCACCTCCACCGCGGACTGACCCCCGTGCAGGCCGCATTGCAGAGCGGCAGGGAACTCCTGGGGCCCATCGTGGCCATGACGATCACCCTGGCCGCCGTCTACACACCGATCGGCATCCAGGGGGGGCTCACCGGTGCGCTCTTCCGGGAATTCGCCTTCACGCTCGCCGGCGCCGTGCTGATCTCGGGAATCGTGGCCCTCACCCTCTCCCCGATGATGGCCTCGCGCCTGCTCAGGCGCGGTGATGACACCCGGGGCTATGCGGGATGGGTGAACCGGCGCTTTACCTCGATCCAGCACGGCTATGTCCGCCTTCTGGCCTCGATGCTTCGCCACCGGGGGGCCGTCCTCACCGTTGCGGGATTCTGGATCCTCATCCTTCCCTTCCTCTATCTCCTGTCCCAGAAGGAACTCTCTCCCAAGGAGGATCAGGGGATCGTCCTCACCATCGTGCAGGCCTCCCCGTTCTCCACGCTCGACCAGACCCTGCTCTACGAGGATTTGCTGAGAAACGCACTCTCCTCATTTCCCGAAACCGGCCACACCTTCCAGATCATCCGACCCGACAGCGGATTCGGCGGCATCCGGACGAAGCCCTGGAAAGAACGAACGCGAAGTTGCGACGAGATCGCCCTGGCCCTCGGCAAGAAAACCGCGGAAATCCCAGGTATCCGTGTCATCGCCACGACGCCACCGGCACTTCCCGGAGGAAGCAATTTCCCGGTCGAATTCGTCATCTCCTCCACAAGCGAACCGCGTCAACTACTTGAGGCGGCGAAGGATCTGGTGAAAAGCGCCTTCGCCAGCGGGATTTTCGTCTTCGCCGACACCGACCTGAAATATGATCAACCCCAGACGGAGATCGCCTTCGACCGCAACAAGGTTTCCGCCCTGGGACTTGACCTTCAGCAAGTGGGCGCCGATCTCGGCACCATGCTTGGCGGCAACTACGTGAACCGATTCAGCATTCAGGGACGCAGCTACAAGGTCATCCCCCAGTTGAAGAGGGAGAGCCGCCTCGACTCCGACCAACTCGGCTCCCTCTATGTCAGCGGACCTTCGGGCCAACTCCTCCAGCTCTCCACCTTCGCGGAGCTCAAGCGCAGTACCGAACCGCGCCAGATCAACCGGTTCCAGCAGCTCAACTCGGCCAAGATTTCCGGCATCCTCCCGCCGGGCATCACGGTGGATCAGGCGCTCAAGGTGCTCGAAAAACGCGCGGCGGAGATACTCCCGCGCGGGTTTGTCATCGATTATGCCGGCGAGTCGCGGCAACTCCGCCAGGAGGGCAACACCCTTGTCACCACCATGATCATCTCCTGCATCCTGATCTTCCTGGTGCTAGCGGCCCAATTCGAAAGCTTCCGCGATCCCTTCATCATCCTCTTTGGCTCGGTTCCCCTGGCGCTCTCCGGGGCGCTCCTCTTCACCTTCCTCGGTGCCACGACAATCAATATCTACAGTCAGGTCGGACTGATCACGCTGGTCGGATTGGTCGCCAAGAACGGAATCCTCATCGTCGAGTTTGCCAACAACCTGCAGGAGGGCGGGCTCGACAAATGGCATGCGATCCTTGCGGCGTCCGGCACCCGTCTGCGTCCGGTGCTGATGACAACGATGGCCACTGTTGTCGGTCACACCCCGTTGATTCTGGCATCCGGACCCGGGGCCGGAGCCCGCAATAGCATCGGCATCGTCCTGGTCTCGGGAATGGTCATCGGGACGCTCTTCACCCTCTTCGTTGTCCCTTCGATCTACCTCCTGGTCTCGAAAACAAAGAACTCCAACCCCTCACGCGAGGACCGCGAGGCCCTGGTCGGTGCCGCTTCCGCGAGCCTGTTGCCCACTTAGGAAAACCCCTTGCCCCGGCGGAGCCTATTCCTTACGGAAACAGGCAGGGACAAGGAAGCGTGAGCGGATCATCATCGAAAAGACGCAGGCAATCCCGGGGGGAACTACGCATTGTTGGAGATTTCATACAGATGGAAGTGCCATGGATCCTCTGAGTCTCAGAGCCGAAACTTGATCACCACTTTGCGGACTTCTTCGGGAAACTCCGCCATGACGCCAGGTTGATGCCCGTCCTGGGGGAAAAAGATGACGAAAGATCCGGCACTTAAGTGCAAACGCGACAACGCAGCAGCCGGTGGCTCGTAAAACTCGGCATCCTTTTCATGGCCATAGGGTGTGCGGACCATCAGCGCATCCCGATGCGCATAACCGATGACTTCGGATCCCGAGACGAGGAACTGCACATCGCCGTGAAGCCGGTGGGTTTCCCATTTCTTGGCGTGAGCGGGAGCCGTTTCATACCGCTGGACAATGGCAACAAGAGCCGGACCGTCGATCTCGTAACGGCCATCCGCCGTCGAGGAATCGTAGGCTGCCAGCCATGCAAAGGCTTTCGGAAGACCCGGATGGATTCCGTGATAGAGGGAGGCGCGGTCGAGGGTGTCGAGGATCATCGGTGGAAAAATCAGGATTTCAGCATCTGCAATAGCCCTTTTGGAGCGTGGAGACGGATCAGGGCTGCGGTTAGTGAAGGAAGATCTGCATGACGCTCAAAGACCAGATACCTGCCCTGCCAATCGGGATGGTATTTCCGCTTGAACTCGAAGAGCGGCTTGTAGCCATAGACTTGGTTAAAGTGTTCAAAGAGATAATCGACCACCTTCTCCCCAGCCTGGGGCTTTTCACCGGGAACAGCGATTCGTGCCAGAGGGGCATTGCCGAGCGATACCTCGGCGACACCCAATCCCTTGAAGCGGGCGATGCTCTCGAGAATCACGAAATCCATCGCTCCGCGCGCCCCCTTGGCTGAACGCATCAGGTCGATTGAGCGTCCGGATCCCCTGAGATAAGGCGGCCAGGTTGCAAACGCCAGAAGTCGCCCCTCCTCGTCGAGGACACATCCGGTCCCGTGCGACCTGACGGCATTCACGGAGAAGGCGCCGAGGTCAAAACCCATCTCCGCACCCCCCTTCTCCGCAAGCCATTCATCCGAGACAATTTTCATCTGAGCCTCCAGTCCGTGATCAACCGGCCCTCCCTCATACCAGCGGAAAATCCAACCCGCCTTACGGGCATGGTTGAGGTTTGTCCTTAACCCCTGAAAGTCAGATCCCTTGAGTTCAAAGCTACCCAGATTCAGTCGCGCATCCTCAGCGATGTGAAGGGCGTTCCATCCCGATCGCTCCCATCCGGTCCGGTTCGCCTCATGACAACAATAAAAGGCGGCCCGCCAGTCCTGCTTCCGGCAGAAGTCCCGGAAGGCATCCATTGTCCCCTGACGATACCGCTCCGTACAGATCGGCTCGGCGAGCGCGACGGCATGATTTCTCCAGAGTCCATAGGCTACCACCCCTTCTGTACCGTCGGTTAACCGATGAAAATACCAGCGTTTGTCAGGCAACAGGGCAAAACAGTCCATCGGATCGCGCCCATGGAGTTGGATAAGCCGCGCCACCCGTTCGAGATCCTTCCCGGAACCCGCCGTGCGTCGCCCGAGCACGGGACGGAGCACAAGGAAGAGAGTGCTCAGGATCACGGAAAGCGCGGCGAGTTGAACCCCCTGGAATGCACGCAGGGCGCGCTTCGAGTGATTTCCCTCAACCTCAAGCTTCTGGAAGAGCACCAGATCGGCCGATGCGCGTGCGATCACCGCCGGTTCCCGGCGAAGATGGGCCTGCGGAGCGTAGTGCCACACGGTCGAATAGGAATAGATCATCAAAGCCACCAGCGCCCCCCCGCCGATGAGGAAGCCCCATCGGGAGGAGGCGGAATCGGACGCCGCCGTGAACTCCCCGCGGTGCCAGAGCAACACCACGAACAGCAGAAGCGACCAGAAGGCGTGCTGCCAATCCCAAGCACGCCCGAGATGGAGCAGGACCGTGATTCCCATCGCCGCAGCGGACACAATCCATGCTGTTTTTTTTCCGCGAAATATCCCCCTGCTCACAGTCACCTGCAGCACCCCGAAGAGAAAGATGAGGAATCGGCTTCCTTGGGACACCTCCAGAGGCATCCACTGCTCCATCCAGTCGGCGACGGCCTGCGATTTGGGAATGACCGCCTCGATGACATTGGCCACCCCGGAGAGAAGAAGAAGCCATCCGAGGGAGAGACGGACTACGGGAATGCGGCGCTTCATCGGGTCAGTGAAGATCGGTACGCTGCAAAAGAAGCCAGGCAACGGCATCCCGCAAACACCCCTGGAGTTCGGCATCGGCATCCCCGAAAAAATGACCGGCCCCGCTGATCACAAAAAGCCGGTGAGGACCACTTAGCAAGGAAAGCCATATTGTCGAATCGAGGGGATCGAGTTGGCCGTGAATCTGGGCGACCGGGATGCCCCCCAGCATGGATGCTTGGTCTGACAGGCTGAAACTTCCGGAACCGCGGGGCGAGATTCCCATGAGGTCGGAAGTCGTGATCCCATATCGACTGCGGGCTCCCGGCGCGACAAGCAAAAGACCCGAGGGAACTGCGCCCTTTCCGGCATTCTCGGCCATCAAGGCCCATGCGGCACCGGCAACGGCCTGTTCCGCCCCGGTCGAATACCCCCCGTAGATTAGCGACCCCCCTCCGGATGCAGAGAATCGGCCCCCGGAAGCCATCAGTGAAAGATCCCTTCCCAGCGTGTCGGCATCATAGCTTCGGGTGGCATACTGCCGGCAGTCCCACCCGATCACGCGCCATCCGGAGAGCGCCAGCGCGCGGGATGCATGCTCTTCCCAGCCCTTCCATCCACCATCGCCGGATCCAAAAATCACGGTTCCCTTGCTGGGAATCCGCGCATCATAAACCCTCACCGGGAAGTCACCCCGGGTCAGTTTGAGAATGACCCTCTTGGCCTCCCTGCTTCCATCAGGCATTCCGCTTCTGGCACATCCGGTGACGGCTCCTGTCAGAATCAGGAACAGGATCAATCCGCCGAATGAGGGTCTCATCAAGCGGTGAAAATTGATCAGTTGCCCCGGTAACTGCATCGGGCGGTCGGCGTCTCGTGGATCACGATCTCTGCCAGACCGGGAAGATAGGGGGAGAGGCGCTCCCAGAACCAATGGCACATGGTCTCGATGGTCGGATTATCAAGTCCCGGAACATCGTTCAGATAGGAGTGGTCAAGTTGCTCCAGCAGCGGCTCCATCGCCCGGCTGATCCGGGAGTGATCATAGAGCCATCCAGTGATGGGATCGGTCTCCCCCTCCACGGAGATCTCGACCTTGAAGCTGTGGCCGTGCATTCTCCCGCACTTGTGCCCGGGAGGGACATTGGGAAGTGTCTGGGCGGCTTCGAACGTGAAATCCTTCGTCAATCTGACATGCATGATCCCCTTGTGACTACAGGAGCGAGCCTTCCATTGCAAATAGGCTTGTCACCGACTCAGCGGATCGGATCCGCATCGCCCTCGTTGATCCCCGCTTGCCTTGGATCCCCATCATCCCCATGACGTGATTCCAAATCCTGCTGGACGAGCTTGCGCAAATACTGCGACAGACTTGTCCCTTCGAGGGCAGCGGCTTGCTTGGCAGCCTCCAAAATTTTAGGTTCAAGACGCGTTTGAATATGCATTAGATTCCTTTTAGTTAACGCATCGTGTCTTATTATGGAATATTTTACAAGTTTTTGTAAGAGTGTTGTTTGCGTTTTTTTCCACATGCCCATAGCCTTTGATTATGAAAAAGAGGGTAACAAAGATCTTAACGGGATTCCGCCTTGATCCCCGACTCAAGGTTCTTGCACTGCAAGCGGCCTCCCAGGAAAACCGCTCCCTTTCCAATTACATTGAAAATCTCATTCGCAAAGATGTCGAGGCAAGGGGTCTCATGATACCGCCAGTCCCTGGCAAAAAATAAGGGTCTTGTGTAGTTGGAGGGGGTGCGGTTTGCGCATCAAGAGTTTGGATGTCGCACCTTTTTTTAGTTGCGAGTGTTCTATTTTAGAAAAACAATATATATAACATATTTCTATTTTATATAACTTTCCGATGCTTGTTCTAGCCATAATTGCAACTTTCTGGCATGCTGTTGTTTACGCTTTATCATAAATGTACTAAACAGACGTTATGAAATCCGTAACCGCAAAGAAGAAATCGCAGTCAAAAATCCTGACGGGCTTCCGCATTCATCCGGAGATCAAGGCCCTAGCCACCGTTGCCGCCGTGCAGGAAAACCGCTCCTTTTCCAACTACCTTGAGAATCTGATCCGCAAGGACATCGATGCCAAAAACATCAGCGTCAGGAAGTCGATGATCTAAAAGGGTAAGGGGCCAAGACCTTTTCTCCAGATTCGGGTGTGGAGACTGGATGCACACCTTGTGCCGGAAGAGAGCGCCCGCTCAAGCGGCGACGGAACTTTAGATCGGGTGGGCGGCAAGGGATCCAAGAGGTCGGGCGCAGCCTCTCCGCCGTCACCCGAGCGATCCGGCACGTCCGAACACCTTATGCCGCCGCTCTGTGCCTCCGCTTTAAGGCGGCTCTAGAATTCCTGAACCATCCCAAAAACCCAAACAGGCCGGGACCACCTACTCGACAGTGACACTTTTGGCGAGATTCCGCGGCTTATCCACATCGCAGCCGAGTTCCACGGCGATGTGGTAGGCAAGGAACTGAAGGACGATCGATGCCAGGATCGGCGTGAGGATCTCCGGTGCGTCGGGAATGAGGATGACGTCGTCGCAGAGGAGCGAAAGCTCCTCCCCCTTGCCCTCCGTTCCGATGGCGATGACCGGGCCGCCGCGGGCCTTGACCTCCTCGATGTTGCTCAGGTTCTTCGGGAAGACGGAATCGTGAGGGGCAATGAAGACGGAGGGGGTCTCGGGATTCACGAGGGCGATCACGCCGTGCTTGAGTTCCGCGCTGGGATACCCCATGGCTGCGATGTAGCTGATCTCCTTGAGCTTGAGGGCTCCCTCGAGCGCCACGGGGTAGTTGTACTGGCGCCCCATGAACAGCATGACCTTGGCCTGGGCGTATCGCTTGGCGATCCGGGCGATCTCGGGTTCAAGCTTGAGGACCTTCTCGATCTGGGAGGGGAGCGCCTCGAGTTCGGAGATGATACGGCTGCCGGCGGCGCTTGAGAGATTCCGGATACGACCAAGGAGCAGGGCGATAAGGGTCAGGATCGTCACCTGCGAAGTGAAGGACTTCGTGGCGGCCACGCCGATCTCGGGACCGGCGTGCATGTAGACGCCGCCATCACTTTCCCTCGCGATGGTGCTGGCCACGTTGTTGCAGATGCCTAGGGTGCGGTGTCCCTTGCGACGGCTCTCGCGCATGGCCGCCAGCGTGTCGGCTGTCTCGCCGCTCTGGCTGAGGACAAAGACAAGGGTGTCCTTGGTCATCGGGAGATTGCGGTAGCGGAACTCGCTGGCGTACTCGCACTCGGTCGGGATCTGGGCGAGGTGCTCGATGAGATACTCGCCGACCATGGCGGCGTGGAAGGCCGTGCCGCAGCCGCTCAGGACGATGCGCTCCACGGTGCGAAGCTCGGCGTTGCTCATGTTGAGCCCGCCCAGCTTGGCCGTCGCCTCATCGTGGGAAAGACGGCCCCGCATGGCATCGGTGACGGTCCTTACCTGCTCATGGATTTCCTTGAGCATGTAGTGGGGGTAGTCCCCCTTGCCGACATCCTCTTCGGTCATTTCGACCTTCGTGACGTTGTAGTCGGCACCGTGACCCTGGACGGTGGACAGGCTGAATCCCTCCCCCGTGATGACGGCGACCTCGTAGTCGTTCAGATACACGACGTCGCGTGTATGCGCGACGATCGCGCTGACATCACTCGCCAGGAAATTCTCCCCCTTGCCGATACCGAGCACCAGGGGACTGCCACGCCGGGCCCCGATGATCAGTCCGGGAAATTCGGCATGGACGACGGCGATCCCGTATGTGCCGGTGACCTGGGCCAGCGCCTCGCGCACCGCCGCGACCAGCGCCCCCTGCGTCCGCTCGGCGGATCGGTCGAAAGCGCGGCCGACGAGATGGGCCAGCACCTCGGTGTCGGTCTGGGAGTGGAATTGGTGCCCCTCCTCCTCCATCTGCGCACGGAGGGCGGCGTAGTTCTCGATGACGCCGTTGTGAACGATGGCCAGCCTGCCGGATCGGTCGAAATGGGGGTGGGCGTTTTCCCGGGTCACCTTGCCGTGGGTGGCCCAGCGTGTGTGACTGATGCCGGTCGTTCCACCGATTGGATTCTCGCCAATGGAGTGCTGGAGGTTGTCGATGCGACCGACTTCCTTGCGGACGGAAATCACCCCCTCCTCAAGGGTGGCGACCCCGGCGGAGTCGTATCCGCGGTATTCCAAGCGACGAAGCCCCTCCAGAAGAATGGGCACCGCTTCGGCACGACCGACATATCCTACGATTCCGCACATAAGTCTTAAAAGTTGCAGGGAGTTGGATTCAGGAGCCCCCATAAGGGGGCTTGTTTCAAGGAATTTAAGAGGATGACAAACGGCGGCTCTCTTCGCAAGATACAACAAGGATCAATTCCTATCCCCACGATGCAACCGAAGCATGTCATCGCGCCTGCAGCCCGCACCCTTGCCATCATCATGGGGGGGGGGGCTGGCACACGGCTCTTCCCCCTGACCAAGGATCGAGCGAAGCCGGCGGTGCCGATCGGTGGAAAATACCGCCTCGTCGATGTGCCGATCAGCAACTGCCTGAATTCCGGCATCCGCGGCATCTACGTGCTGACCCAGTTCAACAGCACCTCCCTGCACCGCCACATCAATGCCAGCTACAAGTTTGACAACTTCAGCCACAGCTTCGTCGAGATTCTTGCGGCGCAGCAGACGCCCCAGGGATCGAGTTGGTATCAGGGGACTGCCGACGCGGTCCGCCAGAATCTCCGCACCTTCCTGGAGGGATCGCACGACTATTTCGTCATTCTTTCCGGAGACCAGCTCTACCGCATGGATTACCGTGATGTGCTCCTGCAGCACATTGAGGGGGGGGCCGACCTGACGATCGCCTGCATCCCGGTGAACCGCGAGGCGGCGACGGGGTTCGGCATCATGGAGACCGATTCGAACAGGCGGATCACGCGATTTGTGGAAAAACCGACCGAACCGGCGGTGCTGGGCGAACTCCTCATGAAGCCGGAACTTCTGCGGGATCTCGGCGAATACGACCAACAGGATCTCTATCTGGCCAACATGGGCATCTATGTCTTCAACCGCCAGGTGCTCGCAGACTGCCTCGACAACACACTGGATGATTTCGGCAAGAACATCATCCCGGCCACCATCGGATCGCGCAACGTACAGGCCTACATTTTCCGGGGCTACTGGGAGGACATCGGGACGATCCGATCCTTCTTTGATGCGAACCTCAATCTCTGCGATTCGAAGCCCCAGTACAATTTCTACGCCCCCGGAGCCCCGATCTACACGCAGTCCCGCTTCCTTCCCGCCAGCGTCATCGAGGAGACGGTCGTTGACCGCGCCATGATTTCCGACGGTTGCCAGATCCGCTCGGCACGACTCGAGCGCTGTATCATCGGCATCCGCAGCCTGATCCATCCCGGAGCCCGCATCCGCAACACCATCGTCATGGGGGCGGACTACTACGAGAGCGACAAGGGGGGCACTCCGGTTAGCGAGATTCCCATCGGCATCGGACGTGACTGCGTGATCGAGGATGCCATCATCGACAAGAATGCCCGTATCGGTGACGGCGTTGTCATCACGCCGCATGACAAGGATGCGAATTCCGAGGGTCCGGGTTATTACATCCGCGACGGAATCGTCGTGATCCCGAAAAACGCCGTCATCCCTCCCGGCACGAGAATCTGACAAAGAAAGGCTGTAGGCTTTTGGACTGTTGGACTATTGGTTCTGACCAATCCTGAACGACTGCTCTCTTTCACTACTCTTTTCCATGATCAGAATCCCCCGCCTTCTTCCCCTGATGGGAACCCTCCTGCTTCTCTCCGGATGCCTCTACGACAACCCACCCTCGGGGCCGTCGCGGAACATCGATACCTGGCTGATCGGCCAATGGGAGACCAAGGACAAGGCCGATAATCCCTGCAAGGCTGTCGTGGCCCCCTCCTCCTCAAGCCACTATCGCATCACCTTGACGGGTGGACGAGGCGGCGTACAGGAGTTCGATGCCTGGATCAGCAGGGTGGATGGTTTCTCCATCCTTGTTGTGAAGTCCCTGAACGGAGCCGCTTCCGGAAAATACGCCCTCTACCATCACGAACTCCTCTCCCCAGGCAAACCCGAACCCGGAGATATCGGCGCCACACGGATCCGGCTCAGCGAACTGCAACTCGACGATTCGTGCCGCTCCCTCGATCCCTTCAAACTCCGTGCAACCATCCGCCAAGGACTTAATGCGGGCACCTTGCTCGCCCCATATGATGTGGTCGCCGAACGCAAGGGATTGAACAAGGAAGTTCCGGGAAGCGCTATCTGGACAAAGACCGGTGGCGTCACCCTAAACGGCGAGACGTTCTGATGCCCTGGCACAAGCACGGGAAGGTTGATAGACTGAAGACTGTCGGGCTGTTAGCCTTTGGATCGTTCTCCATCCACTTTGTTTCCGAACTAATAGTCGCGATGCCTGCAGCCTGAACCCCTTTTTTCATGTCCACCAAACCAGCCGCCACCGACACCCGCATGGAGAAGATCGTCAGCCTCTGCAAACGCCGGGGCTTCATCTACCAGTCCTCGGAGATCTACGGCGGCATCGGAGGCTTCTGGGACTACGGACCGCTCGGCGCCGAACTGAAGAGGAACCTCCGCGACACCTGGTGGCGCGCGATGACCCGCGACCGGGACGATGTCGTCGGCCTGGATGCCACGATCATCATGCATCCCTCGGTCTGGAAGGCCAGTGGTCACGTCGACACCTTCGCCGACATGATGCGCGAGTGCACGATCACCAACAAACGCGTCCGCGCCGACCATGTCGAGCCTCAGGACGGGTCGGTGATGCGCTTCACGGGAGCCAAGGCCCCGATCGGTTGGACGCTCGACCGCCCGATCACCGTGCTCATGAAGCAGGGGGAACATATCGAAAGCTTCCGCAAGCGTGTCCGCCTGCTGGTCTCCCAAAATGCGGGGGCTGCGGCCGGCAAGCCCGAGGAGATCGAACTGATCGGCGAGGAGCGGACTGATATCGTGGAGGGATCCGTCGATTACCATCCGGAAACGGGAGGGCTCCTCAACGAGGCTCGCCCCTTCAACCTCATGCTCCGCACCTATGTCGGCCCAACGGCCACGGAGGATGACATCGCCTACCTGCGACCGGAGACGGCGCAGGCGATCTTCGCGCAGTTCAAGAATGTCTGCGACTCGTCGCGCGTGAAGGTTCCCTTCGGAATCGGTCAGATCGGAAAGGCGTTCCGCAACGAGGTCACGCCGAAGAATTTCACCTTCCGCTCGCGCGAGTTCGAGCAGATGGAGTTGGAGTTCTTCATCAAGCCGGACGAGGCCGTTAAGCTGATCCATGGCTCCGTGGCCACCTGGAGCGAGGGAGCCGACCTGAGCGAGCCGAAACCCGACTGGGGCTGGGAAATGTGGCACCGCTACTGGGTCGCGCAGCGCACCGCCTACTATGCCTCGATCGGACTCGGCGCTAAGGATCTCGACTACACCTGGCAGTCGAAGGCCGATCTCGCCCACTATGCCAGGGCCTGCGTCGATATCCTCTTCAAGTTCCCCTTCGGCACCGACGAACTCGAGGGGATCGCCGCCCGCGGCGCCTTCGACCTGACGCAGCACCAGGTCCACTCCGGCAAGCAGCTCGAATATTTTGACGAGGAACTCAAGGCGGCATGCGACGCCATGACCCCGGAGCAGAAGACCACTTTCACCGAAGAGTCCTATGCGGGGCGCACCAATCCCGACACCACCCGCCAGGAGATCACCGCTTTCTGCGAGAAGCTCTTCAAGGGACTCTACGTCCCCCATGTCATCGAACCCTCAGCCGGACTCGACCGCCTCGCACTGGCCATCCTTGCGAATGCCTTCGACGAGGAAGAGGTCACCGACGAAAAGGGGAAGACCGAGACCCGGACTGTGCTTCACTTCCATCCCCGTGTCGCCCCGATCAAGGTCGGCGTCTTCCCCCTGCTCAAGAACAAGCCGGAACTCGTGGCCAAGGCGAAGGAAATCGTCTCCCTGCTCCGTCCCCACATGAGCGTGTTCTACGACGAGACCGCCGCCATCGGTCGCCGTTACCGCCGTCAGGACGAGGTTGGAACACCCTTCGGCATCACGATCGACTTCGAGACGCTCGGCGAGGAGAAACCCGACCTCAAGGACACCGTCACTCTCCGCGAACGCGACTCGATGGAGCAGCGCCGCATCCCGGTCTCCGAAGTCCTGCCGTTCCTTCTCTCCAAGATTCTGTGATCGTCGGAGCACACTGATCAGATGACGGCAGGGCAAGAGCGACGGTAAAACCTGCTCAAGGAAAAAACAGGCGTGCTTTGCGGCAAAAGAACGCGGAGACCTCAAGGATTCCAAAGGCTTCTGTGGACCTTGTGAGCTTTCGCGGCCGGTTCAGTTATTCCTCAACCACTGAAACGATCTCGTCACCGGCAAATTGAGTGCGGATTCTCCCGCCGTGCTTCACTTGGGAAGCCGAAGTGATCACCTTTCCTTCGGCATCGCGCGTGATGCTGAACCCTCGTGCAAGGGTGGCCTGCGGACTCAGCGCCGAGAGGGCGGTGCTAACCAGGTTCATGCGCCCCCTGTCGCGTTCGAGGCGATGCGCCGTCAGCGTTCCGAGTTGCTCCCCCAGGGTGGAGATTTTCTGAGTCGCGTGAAGCAACCGGTGGCCAGGATGGGCCGAGGCAATCTGCGCCGTACACCGCGCCATCGTGGAGGAGATCCGCTCCATCCAGCGCTCCAATGTTCCGGTGAGAAGCTCCTCGATCCGGTCACCCGTCTGCCTAGCCTCTTCGACCCTGCGCAGCGGCTCCCGGAACAACGCGGCGGACGCCAACCGCTGCTTCACGGCGCGATGCAGTCCCGCCCTTGCAAGCGCCTCCCGACCGATCCCGGCAACAAGCGAGAGGCAGCGGGCGAGCAGTTCCGCACCCTCCGCGGCAAGCAACTCCGCCGCGGCGCTGGGGGTGGGAGCCCTCAAGTCGGCGACGAAATCGGTGATCGAGAAATCAATCTCATGGCCGACGGCGCTCACCACGGGCACGGTGGACGCAACGATCGCCCGGGCCACGCTCTCCTCGTTGAACTCCCAGAGATCCTCAAGGCTTCCCCCGCCGCGGGTGACCACGATGACATCCACCGGCCCGATGGCTTGATCTCCGGCGGCGAGCTCCGTGATGGCGGCGGCTATTTCCGCGGCGGCCCCCTTCCCCTGCACGCGCACGGGGTTGATGACGACCCGAAGTCCCGGATGGCGCCGATGAAGCACCCGGAGAAAGTCGTGGATCGCCGCGCCGGAGGGCGATGTGACGACGCCTATCCTGCGGGGAAAGCGGGGAAGGGACCGCTTGCGCCCCTGATCGAAGAGCCCCTCGGCCGCAAGACGTCGCTTCAGTTCCTCGAAACGCGCCTGCAGTTGCCCCTTCCCCTTGGACTGCACGAGGCGGACCACTAGTTGGTACTGGCCGCGCGGTTGGTAAACGCTGATCTGTCCGTGAAGCTCAACCTGCAGGCCGTCGCGAAGTTCAGTTTTCTGGCCAGAAGCGGCGCGGGCGAAAAGAACACACGAGAGTTGGGACTCCTCGTCCTTGAGGGTGAAGTAGGAATGGCCGGATGACTGGCGACGGAGATTGGAAATCTCACCCTCCACCCAGACCCACCCCATTCCCTCTTCCAGCAGGCCCGAAATGCGACGGGTCAACTGAACGACGGAGAGGATGGTCGGAGCTTGAAAGCTGGTGGTTGGAAACTGGGACTCCCCGGCGCAGGTGATTTTCAGGTTCTCCGAAATCTCACAGGCGGGCGGTGCTTCTGCTTTCCTAGGAAGTACGGGCGCCATGTCGAACCCCAACTGCAACTCCCCCTCCTTGGAACGGCGAACCATCGTCAGGAAAGTTGGGCGCGAAGTCCGACAAGGAGCTTCTCCAACCGCCTCGGGATCTCAGCCTCCTCCAGCAGCATCTGGCGCACCCTGGGGTCGGCCACAAGGGTTGATGCCACCAGATCGGTGATCACGCCGATGTTGGTGATCTGGTTCAGGTAGGCCTCGAACTGAGCAGGCAACTCGATTCCCTGTTCCTTGAAGCGGGAGCAAAGCGCGTGAAGTTGGGTTACCCGCGCCGCAATGCCCCCTTGGTCTCCCTCGAGGCTCTTGATCGGCTCGATCCGGGCAATCCGAAACGGCTCCATCTGCTCCCATCCCGTGAATCGCACACGGCTTACGCCCTGAAGGATCAGGTTGGAGGTGCCGTCGTCATTGCGGATGCAGGCCCTCACAAGACCGGCGCCCGCAATCATCTCGACTTCGTTCCCCTCCTCGTCACGGGGCATGGCCATGGCGAGCATGCGGCAGTCTCCGAGAGTCTCCTCCAGCATGGAGCGGTAGCGCGGTTCAAAGATGTGGAGAGGAAGCAGGGCGTTGGGAAAGAGGGTGACCCCGGAAAGCACCATCACCGGAATGTTCTCCGGCAATGTGGTGGTTTTTTCCCCGCTCATGATACCGAGGGTAATCCCCTTTGAATGCCTCGTGAAACCCAAAACAGGAACCCGCCCCTCGGGACCCACTTTTGACTCACTTTCTGGTGGACGATCGGATGGGGAGATAGCATCCTTCCACTCCTTCTTTTGGAGGAACGGGTAGGTACCGAAGTGGCCAAACGGGGCGGACTGTAAATCCGCTGGCTTACGCCTTCAGTGGTTCGAATCCACTCCTGCCCAGTCTTCTTTGACGGTTTCTTGGTACTCATACTTGCACAATACTTGCACAATCCCTTGCAGAGAGCGATTGCACAGGGATCCAGAAGGTTTCGCTGAGTTTCGTAATTGGACTCAAAAGGCTGTTTTCTATGCCGCTTGAAGTTGTCCCTGTTCCTGCAACCACACTGCTTTGACTCTTTGGACGGTGGAGAATCCCTTTCCTGTGATCTTGCCAGTATTGCGGACTGACTGACCGTTCTTGAGGTTGCGAACGATGTCTTGGTGTTTCTTGAGAAGCTCCAGATGCGTGTAATGGCTTCCTACTGGTCTCCCTAGCTTAACCTGCCTTCTACGAGCCTCGTTCAACCCACTCATGATCCGTTCACGAAGGGTTTCAACTTCGGCTCGTGCTATCTCGGAGAGTAAAGCCACCATAATTCCAGCGGCAGGATTCCGCTTACCGTTTGCCAGTAGGGTCTCGATGCCCTGTGAGTGCCAGTAGAGGCTGACACCGTAGTTTTCAAGGGACTCGATGAAGCGATGGGTAATGCTGTTCTTCCTGCTCAAACGGCTGATCTCGTGCACCAGCACTTTTTTGATCTTGCCTGTTGCAGCAAGTTCCTCGGCACGAATGAGACCAAGACGATCTACCTCATCGGCTCGACCAGATACGGTTTCCTTTAAGACTTCTACAACCTCGTAGCCTTTGGAATCGGCATAGGCTTGGAGTTCAGTGATCTGCCTGTCTGTCTCCTGCTTCTCCGTACTCACACGAACGAGAATGGCAACTTTGGTGGACTTCATGACCAAAGATGTACATGGGTGTATTCATATAATCAAGTGTTTTTGTGAATACACTGAAAGATTTTTGGTGATGGGGGAAACTTGCGTCAAAACCGCCAAAAAAGGCTCAACGGTTTTTTGAATACACTTTCTG
>Ga0209189_1000356_pt1 | contig 39113 bp, 62 predicted proteins | sample C_130820_EF_Meta_FD_187308 | JGI IMG/M metagenome (GOLD analysis project Ga0209189, IMG submission 187308) | Freshwater microbial communities from Lake Croche, Canada to study carbon cycling - C_130820_EF_MetaG (SPAdes) (version 3) | ecosystem: Environmental > Aquatic > Freshwater > Lake...
CATACTGTAATTAGTTCCAGTATCTACAGAACCGTTGCCTACCTGCATAAGAGGTGATGCCGAAGCAGCATTAGAACCTGACACAATCAATACTAAATCTGTATAAGTGCTAGGGATTGAGGTAAATGTGTAAGACGATGCGGCACTTCCTAAAGTAGTGGTCGCAATCGGCGTATAAGTTGAACCTGCTGCCATTGTCTGTTACCCCTTAATTCCGTAAAGTGCGAATGATGAGTATTGTGGAATAGTATCACCATTGTTAATTACTAATTTAATTTGTGTAATTGCTGATGTATCACGCCAACCAGAAGAAGTTAAATCAATGTTTCCACTTCCATTAGCATCCATACCGCTTAGTGAACGAATTGTTTTATACTTATTTGTATTTGTGTAATCTAAAATATCTGTTACACCCACTGCAAAAGTATTTGCCGCTGATGAAATACCTAAAATAAAATATGATGTGTTTGCATCAGGTGTTGCTTCAGCGGCAACCGTTGAACCATCACCGCGCAAATCGTGTTCGGAATACTTACCAGTATTAACAGCATCTCCATTAAAATAAGCAATAATCCAAGATGCACTTGTTGGCTTAAATATACCTCGAACTTGAAGATGTTTATAAGTTTGTGGAATGGAACTAAATGTTACCGATGTTACTCCACCTGCTCCTACTGTTTGAGTAGCAATAGATTCAAATGAGTTAGTACTTAAATGCCCCGTTATTTGTGAAGCATAAATGCCAGGAAGAATACTCACGCAATGTCCCCCAAAACTAGCCAGTTGTTGGCCGAGGTCTGGATGCAGGATGCAGCCGAGTACTGAACACGAGTCTTAGGAGCAGATGCTGTAGCACCTACGGATGTAATAGTTACACCTGAACCCTGTGTGATAGTTGTCTGGCCTGCTCCAGTCTGAGCAAAGTTCAAGACTGTGCCTACTGGGAATGCCACGCTAGAGTTAGGTGGAATTGTGAATGTGTTAGCAGATGCGTTGGAAAGGGTAACAAGAGCGTTGTTACCATCTGCAAGGACAGCCGTATATGATGCGCTCTGTGCGTTGATTGTAAGCGTTGGTGTAGCTGATGTGTTAGTCAGTAAGGAGACAGCCATTAGTTGATTACTCCTGTCGCTGTAAAAGCAATGTTGCCGTTAGTTGAATAAACCTTGAGCGTTTCGCTAGAACCAAGAGTCCAACCTGGAGTCTCTTGCAAGGTTGAGTTAGCGGGTATTGTGAAGTCGTAGTAGACATAGTTAGCAGCCGCAGTAGTACCACCTGATGGTGTGAGTGCTACGCGGATTGAATCGTTAGAGCCTGTTGTATTACAGGCTTGAAAAGATGAAACGATAGTTCCGTTGCTACCACCTGTTACCAGAGTAGTCAGAGTTGTGGCAGCAGGTTTAGTCTGCGTACCAAGGATTCCATAGGTTGCCATTAAGCGATATCTCCGATCAACGTGAAGGTGTTAGTTCCTGTGCAAAGCAGAGATGCTGCGCTGTACTGTGTGCGTAGCTTGGTACCAGTACCGGTAATAGTTGTAGTTCCATCTGACTGCACAGTTACCTGACCTGCGCCAATCTGCTGCAAGTCAACATACTGTCCTGCAGTAAAGACTCCATTAGGTACGGTTACTGTGATAGCGCTTGCATTAGATAGTGTCACCATCTTGGTCGCATCTGTTCCTACAAGCGTGTAGGCAGTACCAGTCTGCGCGTTGATTGAAATAGTTAGCGTAGATACTGCTGTTCCCCACGATGTAGTAGAACCATCAGTTGTAAGATACTTGCCAGAGTTACCAGTCTGTGATGGAAGCGATGAAGGCGTAGCCCACTTCATACCCTTTGTCTGTGTGCTATCTGCTGTCAGCACCTGACCATCGGTTCCTACGCCAAGACGTGTGACTGTGCTTGCAGCCGTTGCCACAAAGGTATCGCCCTTGGTAGTCAGCGTTGATGGCTGGACTGCTTGGTTAAAGTAAATCAAATCATCAGAGGTCAGTACGTGTCGTACTGCTGCTCCTGATGCGTGGGTAATTGCTGTAGTACCTGCTCGACCTCTTACGATTGTAAAGGTATCACCAGAGTTTGCTGTGATAAAGCAAATCTCTTCGTTGGTAGTATCAGGGTCAATAGCGATAGTGAACTGATCTACGTTACCTGCAGCAAGTGTGACACCGCCAAGGAGTGAAGACCCAGTACCGGTAGTAACAGCCATAGATGTCTGTGAGCTTGTAATACTGGCCGAGAGGATTGTCTCAACCGAGATGCTGGAATATAACCGAGTCATTATGCTGCCTTTTCTTTACTTGGTATAGTGAATTCGTATCGGAAAGCGGTCTTGAAGCTTGTTTGATTCTTCTTGTAGGCGTTGCTGGTATAGAGCAAAGACATACTTAGAAGCAGATGCACCTGCAGTAGATGGAAGCTTGGTATCTGCTAAATCTGCTTCAGCGCTTGAGAGGTTAATACGACCGGTATCAACGTAAGAGAGGAGTCTGTACGCAGCTCCAAGAGTAACGACATCTCTTGACGATGCCGGTAAGCCTGTAACGCCAGCAAAGTCATCATTACTGTTAGTGAGGTTACTTGGGATAGTGGAATAATAGACTTGGACCGTACGACCAGGGACAATCTTTTCATAGATATTCACCGTCTTGTTAGTATTGAATGCAGAGACATTTGCCATTCGGTCAATGCGCCAGTGGTTTACTGGTAGCCATTCTTTAGATGGACCAGGTGTTTGCCAAGAGATAAAGAGCAAGTCGCGTGCATCATCTGGTAATGGGTACGCAATCTGTGCTGCGTTAAAGGTAAAGGTAGTTGAGGCCACTTGGAATAACTTTGGATACAATGAGTTGATTGAATCGTTGATAGCTTGTTGAATCATATTTACTGGGAATGTAGGAGTCAGGATGATGCGAGCATTCTCAGCGTGTGGGCTTGGTGTTGTACCCATATAGCCACGACCAAAGCCTGGTATTACGTTAAGGACAAGGTTCTGTCGGTCAAAGGAGTTAACCCAGATAAGTTCATCGTCAATCTGGATGATGCCTTTAGCAAGGTTATCTGCTGAACCAATCTTGATAGATAGGTCAGTAGCAGAGATGCCACCGGAGTTAGCCAAGTTAGTAATACGATCTTGGCGCAGGGTGTAACCTTGTAGGTTAGTCTGTACTTCATTAACCAGTTGGCTGAATGTTGCCATCTATTTTCCCTCGGTAGTATTCCACGTTGTTTTTAAGTCTTTCGTCATCAGGCGATACTTCTAATGCCTTATGGCCGTGTTCTAGCGCAGTCTTGTAATCACCTAATTGCCACGCACTAACTGCAATTAAATCATCTGCCATATGTCCCCACGCCCAATTTTCTGCAAGGAACTCCATTGGCTTTGTATCAAAGTCCAATGCTCTCTTTGCTACCATAAGGCAGGCTTCCCAGTCTTTTTGTGTGTAGTAATAATTAGCAAGTGCTAAATAAGACTCACGACAAGCCCACTCTTCAGTACCTTTAATAAACCATTCTTCAGCCTGCTTAGGCTCAGCTTGTGCTAGTACTCGACAAGCTGCGCTGCGTTCTTGCGGAAAGATTGACTTCTCTAAGTATTGCTTGAGTATCTCTGCACATCTATCCCACTGCTTGTAGTAAGACAGTTCTCGTCCTAGGTAGTACAGGTTTCTGGCATCAGGATTTTCTTTAGCTGCCATCTCTAGTAGCGGTAAGTACTGCGCCCTAGATGTTTCCTTGTTCTGATGGTGATGTACTTCAAAACCTTCAATAAACTCTTGCTTCTCAACTTCCGTTGAGTACCAGTTAGGCACCTCGTGTATCGGGTAGTGCCATCTGATACCAAATCTGCGGTGAACCTTAAAGCCATTAAACTCTGTAGCTACGCTACCGTCTGGATTAAATGCTTCAAGGCGTCGGTATATCGGACGGTCAATACCTGCAGCGTGTGCTTTCTCTAACGCTTCACGCCAACCAGGAGCAAGCACTTCATCCGCGTCTAACGCTATGCAGTAATCAACATCTGCTGGTACTACTAGGAGCGATGCGTTTCTTGCGTCATCAAACCTAAAGGGATTGAGAGCAATCTGATGGACCGTGATACCAAGACTTCTAGCAAACTCAACTGTGTTATCGGTTGATCCTGTATCTGTGAGGATGTGGTAGTCGGCGTCTCTGGTTGATTCATACCAGCGCTGGACATACTTTTCCTCATTCTTACAGATTGTGTATACGGCTACTTTCAAAAGTCATCCACTTCTTGTTCACGTAAATCTGAATATGAAGGGAATTGTGTTACTAGGTTGGGCTGAGTTACATAGCAATGGCTATCTACATTCTCAAGGCGTAACGCTATATCGATGTACCATTCGTATCCGTCTATCTTACGGATGAAGTAATCCATCTTGCTTGGGTTCAGGCAGTAAGCCTGAGCACCAGTACTCATTACTTGTGCAAACCAGTGCGGGTTGTTAATGTCATTTACTCTGCCAGTATGCTTAGGTAGCAATACTCCTAGGTAGAATATGTCCCAGTCTTGAGGCAAGGTCTGCATTACTTCTGCAAACTTCTCATTGAAGTCTTCACAGAATAAAGCGTCATCTTCTAGTACCAGAATCTTCTGACCCTTGTACTTCTTCCAGACTACAACGTGGCTCATAGTTCCAGCCACATAACCTTTAACATCTAACTCTTTAGCATCGATTGCGCTAAAGCGCTCATACTCGATACCAAGTTCATCTAACTGTGGACCGAGCTTGTCCATACGATCTGGTCTGCGGTCTAGGTTAATCACTACAACTCGGTCAAAGTACTCATTTACCTTCATAAGGTATAAGTTTACATCCCACCTAGCATTAAAATGCCTGGCAACGCCGTAGCATCTGCACCAGCTGCGCCCGTCGGACCAGTAGGTCCAGTCGAGCCAGTAGCTCCAGTTGCCCCAGTTGCACCAGTTGCACCAGAAGCACCGGTTGCACCAGTTGCTCCTGCTGTACCTGTCGCACCTGTAGGTCCAGTAGGACCTTGCGATCCTGTAGCACCAGTAGCACCTGTGGAGCCTGTAGCGCCTGCGCTACCTGTTGCACCAGTTGGTCCTGTCGGACCCTGAGATCCCGTAGCACCAGTGGCTCCAGTCGGTCCAGTAATTCCCTGTGAACCTGTAGCACCAGTCGGACCTGTTGGTCCTTGTGAACCCGTTGCACCCGTAGCACCTGTTGGACCAGTGATTCCTTGGATACCTTGGGAGCCTGTGGCACCAGTGGCACCTGTCGCTCCTGTGGCTCCAGTGGCGCCTGTAGCGCCCGATGCTCCAGTAGGTCCTGTAGGTCCAGGCACTGTGCTTGCTGCTCCCGTAGGCCCTGTAGGGCCTGTAGAACCCGTACTGCCTGTCGGACCTGTAGCGCCAGTGGCGCCTGTGGCACCAGTAGGGCCTGTTGGTCCAATCAAACCCGCAATGCTGAAGTTCCAGTTGTTATGGGAACCGCTACCTACTGCTGTATCAACAGTAATAATGATGGTGCCACCACCAACATAGTTGGCAGGACCTTCCATATAGTAGGTTGGAGTATCAGAATGGATTGCTCTGATTCTGTCACCAGTGATAAAAGCACCAGCATAGCCACTAGTTAGAGTAAAGGTTTTAAGACCAGTACCGATAGTAATAGTTGAGGTGGAGTTTACTCCAGAATATCCTGGGCCTGTAGCACCAGTAGGTCCGGTAGCACCTGTGCTGCCTGTAGCACCTGTTGCTCCTTGTGGTCCAGTGGGACCAGTCGCACCAGTTGCACCCTGCGGTCCTGTAGGACCAGTTGCTCCAGTTAATCCTGTTGGGCCTGTAGGTCCCGTTGCGCCCTGTGGTCCAGTCGGTCCAGTGGTTCCGGTATTACCAGTTGGTCCAGTTGCGCCAGTAGCTCCTTGAGGTCCAGTTGGCCCTGTTGCTCCCGTTGGGCCTGTGCTTCCAGTATTACCTGTAGGTCCAGTCGCTCCTGTCGCACCCGTTGCTCCTGTCGATCCTGTAGAACCAGTAGGTCCTGTTGGACCTGTATTACCAGTGTTGCCTTTAGGTCCTGTAGGACCTGTGCTGCCTGTGCTACCGGTAGGACCTGTTGGCCCTGTAACGCCAGGTGTACCTTGCGGTCCTTGGTCTGCTGAGAAAACTACGGATGTTTGCGGTTGAGCAGACTCAATGATGATGATTGTATCGGCCATTAGACAGTAACTCCAATCGGTACTAGGAACTTACCTTCTAATAATCTGATTGTTGTACTGCCTGTGTATAGTACAAAGTCATAGGCATATGTCTCTGGAACGATATTAGTTTCTGTTGCAGTAAATGTAACTGTGATAACAGATGTTGTGGTGTTAATACTAATCTTGCCATTGGCTGTAGTGGCAAGCAAAGTTGTTGTACTAGAACCTGCAAACGGGCGTACAGTCATAGTTGCTGTGTAGCCTGTGAGGTTCCAGTTAGTTCCACCAGTTTGTGGACGGAATGCAAATGTAAATGTTGTAGCTTGTGGTGCTACAAGGTTATAGGTAGCCGTCAATTAGCCACCTCGCGCAGCGCTGCTGCAGGCTCTAGGTTAACAGTACCTGCAATAGCATTACAGATACCAGCAAGATCTAGCGATGGTGGTGTAGTTGTATAACCTTTAATATAGTTAAGAACTCCTACTACATCGGTAACATTGCCAAGTGATACAGACTTTCTTGCAGCCCATTTCTGTGCTGCTCCAGCCTTATCAAGATAAAGAGCAATAGCAGGGTAGGTGCCACCGTTTGCTAGACGGTTTAATTCGTCGTTAAGCGTTGAACCTGGATTCCCGTATGACACCTACTACCTCACTTCTTCTTATTCTTGTTGCGAGCAGATATTGCTGCCGCTTTTTTCTTAGCATCTGCTTTACTAGATGCGCCCCACGCCTGTAGTGATAACAACAAGCGGGTTGGCTCTCCATTAGGCTTATGCTCAGGTCCTGCAGCGTTACCCATACGAGCAAGGAATGATGCTCTGCGTGGGTTATCTCCAGACTTAACTGGCGGCTTTAGGTTATGTCCTTGTGCTTTGGCGCTTGCGCGTCCTGCAGCGTTAAGTCCACCCTTTGGATTCTGTCCTTCTTTGCGTTGCCAAGCTGGAGTCTTTGCCATTACTTTACTTTCTTTTTAATACCCTTGATAATCTTCTTATCAATAGCGTTATCTTGATCTTGAAACTTAACCTTCTTGTGCTTCTTATCTTGCGCTTCAAAGGCTTTCTTTTGGGCAGGGGATAGTTTTGCAACCATCTTCTTATCTACCTTAGCGTCACCCTTTTCAGTATAAAGCTGACGAGCCATTAGCCCATCTTCTTCTTCATACCAGAAACCTTCTTAAGGTTTGGATTGGCCTTGACTGCAGCCGGGGAAGCTTTCCTCGCACCCGCAGCAACTATTGCACCCGCACGTTCCATTGAGACACCTTGCTTTGCAGCAACTTTCTTTGCTACTGCCTTGAATCCTGGATGCTTCTTCATTATTCAATCTCCGTCTTTTCGGTAAGTTCGTTTGTGTATCCCATTTCGTTTGCCGGAGCACCCGTCTCAATGTCATCGTATGTTGCATAACCGCAACCACATACGGCGCACATTACTTGCTCACCGACTTCTTACCAGCAGCGAATGTCGCTGTATTTCCCTTAGTCATAGCTGTCTGTCCACCAGCAGGCATTGAAGGAGTGATCCCACCCTTGTTTACTCTGTCGAATGGAACAAAGTCAGTTGACTGCGCTTTGTCGCCTGTATCTGCCATTTGTTTCTCCTTGTTAGATTTTGTTCGCATCGAATGCAGTTCCCATATCGTTAGATAAACGAACGGCTGCATCAATATCTTTTTGCTTGGTAGAGATTGGGTCAATCCCTTGTCGTGTTGCATCAAAGTATGACTGCAATTCTTTGTCGTGTTCCTTAGCTGAAGGAACGCCATCACTTCGTGCTGATCCTACTGATAGTTGAAGGTTACTTACTTTGCAACCAAAGCAACCATCTACTTCTACTGGGTGTACTTCTCTAGTATGTTTACTCATTTATACCACCGGTGTTACGTAGTCGCCGTACCCTGCTGCAATAAGGATTGCTGCTTGGGCATCTGTAATTGTCTGTGTATGCCCACCTAGTATATAAAAATCTGCATCAAATAGCGTATCCTGATATGGATACAGTGTCGCTTCTACTTGACCGTTCTTTACAATAAGAGTTACACCACGAGCGATGTCAGTAAGGAATGGGTTAATAGCACCAGTAGTTGTACCACCAGTAATACGACGCTGTGATAGGCGTGTGTACTTATCTGGCCAAGGTTCTGATGCACCCCAGGTCTGGTACTCCCAAGGTGTTGTTGCCGTGTATGCCATTAGTTCTCCTTAGTGAACTTACTGATGGGCAGGATACTTTTTCGAATGTATACCCTGCCCACCCGTCAATCAACTAAAGTTGATTATCCGTTTGTCGCAGCAGACTGGATCTGGTAAAGAGCCGCTGTACGAAGGATGTTGAAGCCACCGAAGTAGTACCAACCGATGGTGTGGTAACGACGGAGTGCGTCAATCTGAGGACCGACAACTGTTGAGATGTCCTGTCCTTGAGCTTCTGCAAGTGCTTCACGACCAGCAACAACCGCCTTGTAGACGTTAACTGCTGGTGAGTTTGTATTCACTGCATAAGGCACACGAGGTGTCTCTACAACGAATGCGCCTTCAATTACGCCTACTGCGCCAGCCACGAATGGTGTGCGGTCTACGTACTGTGTGAGAGCCTGGAATCCACCAGTACCAGTTTCAGCGCGAAGATCGGCTGTCTGACGTGGGTGGAGGTATGCTGCGTAGAGTTCGCCAATACGAGGCAGAGCCTTGTTTGTACGGAGTTCTGTTACAGCTTCACGAATGTCCTGAACGTGCATTGTATCAGTCTTAGTGATTGTGTTTGTTGATGTCGCTGTTGTTCCTGCGTAGATGATGTTTGTAGAACCTGCGCCTGTAAGCACAGCTGCTACTACAGCATCAATAGAATCTGCAGCGTTGTATGCGATGATGTCAGCAAGAGCTGTGTCAACATCGTTGAAAGAAGTCATATTGAGCTTCTTTGTTGTTGTTACGGCTGAGCCGTATTCTTGAAGTGTAACGGTAATCTGGTTTGGATTACCAAGAGCAATAGAAGATACATCTGAAGATTCTGTCAATGTAGAAGTAGCCTGAGCTAAGTCTGAATAGATTGAGAATACAACTGATGAACCTGGCATTGCTTGCTGTACTGGCTTAACATCTGCAAGAGCACGCATTACTGGAATGCTACGAAGTGCCATACGAACGTACTGATCGTACGCTGTTTGGACTAGGTTGCTAATTGCGGATGTGCCGGTAAGCGTACCTGTTGGAATTGCCATTTAGGTTTGCCTTTCGGTTAGTTGGTTAGAGTCCAGACTGTCTAATTACTTCGTCCAGTTCTTCCTTGCTGTTAGCAGACATAAGGCGACGAAGGATGTCATCTGAAGAATCAGGGGTTAAACCCTGGTCAGTGGCATTATTCATCTTCTTATACGCTGCAGCTTGGGCTGGATCGACGACAGGCTGGTTGGAATCAGTGGCTGTAAAACCGAAAACGTCTCCGTTATCGTCTAGCCACTTAGACAAAGACTCCTCAGTTGGGTCTAAGTCCGATGGAATAAATTTAGCAATCTTGCCATTTACTCCGCGAGATTCAAGGACGTCCTTAATGGCTCGTTCTCTCTGCGCTTTTGAAAGTCCCTCGAACTGAGCTTTAAGGTCAGCGAGTTCTTTTTCCTTTTGCTTATTTGCTTTACGCAACTGTTTGACGAGATCATTTGAAGTATCATTAGTAGTTACTTCGTCTTCGTCATCCTCGTACTCGAAATTGGACATAGTCCATCTCCCATTCATATTAGTTAACGCAGACCTCATATAGTTCTGGGGATCACCTATATGGCTTCTGCTACCGGTGTTGTTGTCACTCCACTAGGCCGGTGGTTCTAGTGGCAGGCTTTAATTAGTAGGAACCAGCTCCTGGCTGTCCTAACATATAGTTCGATATTGGGCGGTCACGGTTCAATGAACCAACGCCTGATGAACCACTAAACTGTGCAGTCTCAAGAGATGTTAACTTCTTGCGCTTTGCTGCAGCATCTGCAGCTCCTGCTGTATTAAATACTTCTGCTTCTGCTGTTCCCTGTGTATAAGGTGTCTGACCATAAATGTCAGCAAGTTGTGAGCCACGTGGAACCATCTCAGCTACATTTGTGTAACCTTGCTGAGCCTGAGCCTTAGTAATGCCTTGTCCTGCTAGAGATTCTGCAGTACCGCCGTTAGCCTGTAAGCCTTGGGCAAGGGCTGCGCCACCAATTTCAGCAGCACTTACCTTACGGTGAATTGTGCTAAGAGCATTCTGTGGATCAAGTGTGTAAGCAAGAATATCTGCATTGTTAATATCAGGATAGAATTGCTTAAATGCCTTAAGGACTTCTGGGTTTGTATTGAGTACACGCTGTTGCGCTGTAGCAATACGGTCTTCTAACTCAGATGCAGATACGTCATTAGCAAGTAACTTCTGGAATCCTGCTTGTGTTCCAATATCATCTTTAGAATAGTAAGATGCTGGCAATCCATAGTTACGCATAAGGTTCTGGTACTGGTCTTCCATTGCAACATATTGGGCTGGTGTCAAAGCACCAAGTCCTGCTTTAATGCGGTCAGCATTTGCAGCAAAGCGCTTCTGATACTCAGGTGTTTCTTGTAATTTTAGCGAGAACTCAGATGCTGGGGTTCCGCTAGTAAGTAGTCCTTTGATATTCTCTACAAGAGAACCAAGCCCATACTTACTAAATTCAGTTTTAAGAATGTTAAATGCGCTAACGCGTTCATCTTGTTGTTGTTGCTTAAGAGCATCTATTGCTGATGTATCTGTAACTGTAGTTGGTTTAATTACTGTGGGTGAAGTTGATGTCTGATTTGTACCAGATGTTGCAGTACTTGTACCAGTTACAGTTTCTGTTGAAGCAAGTGTTGGACCTTGTGGTGCCGAAGGTGCTGGCTGTGCATTTGGATTATATGAAAGACCTGTTAATGGATTATATGATACAGAAGGTGTAGTTGCTGGCGCTGGAACAGCTGGAGCCTTTACTGCATTTGGGTTGTAAGAAAGCCCAGTAGTTGGGTTATATGAAACTGTACCATCATTTGATATAGGTGCTTTAGCCATAGTTACCCCATAAATCCAAAGTCTTTAAGCACCTGTGTTGCTACATCAGCTGCTTCTGAACGTGCATTGTTTGTATACTGCCAACGGTTATCTTTGCGGAGCGCACGCTGGAACTCATATGTAGTCATAGTCTTATCACCAGATATTGCATTACTTAGAGCAGGATCTGTTAAGTCAATAGCATTTGGATTAAGCTCAAGAGTCTGTGCCATAGCAGCCTTATATGGCTGATAGATAGTCGCTAAGTCAGTACCAGTATTGAGTAAATCTTGGACTGCTTTAGGCTGTGAGATGGCTGCAATCTTACGGAAAGTTGATGCAATCTCGTCAACCTTTTCACCATTACGAACACGCTCTGCATATGATGCCGCATCTTCTGGAGTAAGCATAATGCCGTTTGCTTTTGCTGCATTCTGTACTGCTTGCAAAGCAGCAGTAGTTCCTGCTTCTTTAATCTTAGAATAGTCTGGGCTTTTCTTAAGAAGGTCCGTAAGGAATTGCTGTTCATCAAGGCCACCAGTTTGAGTACTAGTTACCTTACCAGTCTTAGGGTCAGTCTTATATGTTGTATTAAGAGCATTCTTCTTTTGAGCATCAGATAACTGCTTCTGTAAAGAAGTGAGTTCTTTTTCAGTAGGTTCGCGGTTAAGAATGCTTTGAGTCAACTGAGTAATATAATCTGTAGCCTTAGTAGGGTCCCAGATATTTACCTGTGAATAAGGGTTCTGCTTTTGTGATGCAGTTGTATCTAAACCAACACCTTGCTTTTTGATATTAGCAATATATGTGTATGGATCTGTGCCATCTGCAGAGGCACCCTGAAGAACTGATAACCAAGCACTCTGTACTGAACTTAAACTTTTGCTGCCTTTACCAAGAAGTCCAGCAGCAATAAGTGATGAACGAATCTTTGCATAACCATCTGCTTTAGATGATATAGCTTGTTGGTAGTAAGCTGTTAAATTTTCAGGCGTAACTATTGTGGTTGAATTATTAGTTTCCCCACCAGTTTGAGCACTTGTCCCAAAGGCGCTACCTTTTGTTTGATTGCCTTGAACATAAGAACCGGCAAGTTTTGCTGTAGCAATTTCATCAGTTGCTTTGAGAGAAGATACTTTTTTGGTAGACAAATCAGTGTAGGTGATAATTACATCTGGACCTACCTGAGTTACTGACTTAACTACTTTGTCTGCCATTTTATCCCAACTTCATAAATACGCTGTTAATTACTGTTGTCAATCGTGGCTCATCCACAGATAGTTGAGTTAGGTATTCATTCCAACTATCTTTATTTTGCTGAACCATAAACCCTTGAAGGTTTAGTGCTTGGTATTGATTCATCTGTTGTTGATGATCTTGGTACTTCTTTACCAAATCTCCAACAAGTTGTGATTGCTTATCTTTTGGATTCTGGTCACTACCAAGAATCTTTACAATTTGGTTATAAGCGGTTTGAGCATTTGTTGCAGCCCCGCCTGATGTGTAATCCTTGTACCAGATTGGGTAAAAGTTTTTCATCTGCTCGACAATTCCAGACCAACGAGTTCTTTCTTGCTGGCGTGAGAATGGGTCAATAGCAGTCTTCATAGTCTCAAGGTGTTGTTTAATTTCTTGAGACATTGCTTGGTCACCCTGAGCAATATAGAACTGCTTGAGAAGTTCTGCAGGTGTGCGCTCGCTTCTAAAGTGCATAGCCATCAATTCGTTATATACAGTACGTGATGACTGATCCTGAATACCATCTTGTGGTACTAGGAAGAATGCACCACTTGATGTACCATTTTTAATATCAAATAACTGATGGTTATTTTTAATAAAGTCAATAGTTGGCTGGATATAAGGAACCTTAGCTCCTGGTACATTTGAATAAGTCTTTGCTACTGTGTAAGAGATAGCAGTATCGCCGTGCTCATTTAAGAATGTCTGCAAGGCATCAGCAAAGTTACCCTTTGACTTTACAAGTTTCCAAAACTCATCGCGGAATCCAGAATCTTCCTGTGAAATAGTTGGAGCAAGTGGTGATGTAAGGTTTAAGAATGTCTTGATTAACAAGATTGAGCGAGCATTATTCTTAATACGATCTACAAATGCTTGACGCTCATACTCATTTGAATCAGGCCCTGGTACTTTTCCATTGTAGTATGCTGACGCTAGCGCTGAAGAGATAGCATTACCCATCTGTCGGTTAAGGTCAATGCCTCCACCTGGTAACCAAGATGATGCTGCTGATACAAAAGTCTTTGCCCAAGCTGCAGGGATAAGAGTATCTACAATACCTCTATCTACAGATATAGCACCAATACCTTTATCAACAATAGGCTTGGTTGCTGGGAAAAAGTTAGTAATGATATTTCCACCAACAGCCACAAATGGTGATACTCCAGGCATCTGCAATTCTGGTAGTACTGATTTCAAAGAAATCAATGAGCCTTTAGCAGTGATAGGCAAACCTGATTGAATGTTAGCACCAAAGTAAGAAAGACCGCTTTGCAATCCTTCACCAAATGCGCCAACTACTGGAAGATACAGATAGCGATTTCCATTCTCATCTGACTCAATAAAACCTGGGTCATTAAGAGACTGTTCTGCTAGTTGATAGAAACGGAATCCACGCGAGAATGCTGGGTTTAGAATACTTGTATCTTTAAGAGTATTAAATGCACGCTTAAGAGCTTGTTCTTGAGCAAAGTAGAATGGCAAAAAGTTACGGGCTATCTGTGCAAACTGGCTACGAAGTGCCACGTTGTGAATCTGAGGTAACATTGAGTATACAGATTGTGTCTGTGCAATACGTAGAGCCTGATCTTCTGTAAGCCCTGCACCGATGCGAGGTGCTAATCGGGCTAAGGAATCTCCTACGTGAATGGTATAAAGAGTTTCACGAGATAGGTTATTAACAATAGGATCAATGAATTTCTTAAAGCCTATGTTAATTAACTTTTCAAATCCAGTAGTTCCTTCTACATATGACTGAAGGATAGGTCCTGAAACGCTACGTGGCATAGATTGCTGCTTTGACTTTGCAATCTCTGCAACAGTATTAAGGTCTGTGCTGCGGCCTTCTGCAATGTTGCGAGCAAAGTCTGTGTGAAACGTTCCATCTTTACCCATCAATATACCAAGTGTTGCATCAACACGGTCTGCTGCAAAGACGTGTAAATCACCATTAGCTACTGAATCTCTCCAGCGAGTAATAGTTTTTATTTCTTCGTCATAACCTTTGAATTTGCCCTTAGTAGCATCAAGCATACGTGAGTATTCTCTATTGATAAGAGCATCTCTAAATTCTTGATAAGCCTTTGTTGTATAGAACTCTTCACCTATAATTGCTGGTGATAATGGTTCTCCTGATGCCTTAACTGCAGCACGCAACTTCTGGCTTACTTGAAGTGCATCACGCGAAATGTTACGTTGAGCAATATCCTTTGATGCTTTATTTAGTGTAGTTACATAGCGAGGCACAAAGTGTTTATCGGATGGTGAGTATGTTGTATATTCTGGCAAGTCTCTATATAGAGGACTATTCTTTTGAATTTGGAAATAATAATGAGCTGCCTGTGATGCTTGGTAAGCATTATTTACATCATAACCGTGTCCAGTAGATACAGCTTCTGCAAGAATGTGTGCATCATTTGCCATCATTAACTTTACAGCAACATCTATTTGATCAGCTGGAACCATTTTAGCTGCAAAGTTTAGACCAAGGCGTTTTGCTTCCTTAAATGCAGGAAAACCTTTTTCAAGTACATCTGCTGAAATACCATCACCAGCACCAAGGCTTACTAGTGCTGCCGAAATAATATGCTCATCCTCACCTTTAACAAGATTATATCCACTCTTGGCAACTGTTGTTGCAATCTTTGCCTTGAATGTATTGATTACACCATAACGGGCAAATGTAGGTATAAGTTCTGCTGATGCTACTCGAAGACCAAATCCTGCTGTAGCAAGTGCTAAAGGCTTAAAGATTTTATCTGTGTATTTTTTGGAAATAAAATCATCAGTTTTGCCTAGTACTTTAGAAAGCTGTCCAGATTCACGCATAGCAGCTTTAATAGTCATAAAGTCTGGAATATCAAACATATCTGTTGCTTGGTGTTCAAACAAAGCACCAACTTTGCGTGTACCATTTGCTACATATTCACCGATTGTATTTCCGTCAGGATGCACACCATAAATCTGTGAACTTGCAAGTGGCTCACCTAATTTGCTTACTTCTTCCCAAGCTTTTGATACAATAGCATTATCAGCAGGGAGGCCAGCAGCAAGAAGTGTGTGATAAATTGCTTGATTCTTAATAGAACGAGCGAGCGCTTGGTCACCAACTGCTACTGATTCTGCATATTTGCCAGCCCACTCTTTGGCTGCGCTATCGCCCATACCAAATCGTGCAATTCTGTAGATTACAGTTGCTGCATCATTAGCATTCCAACGAAACTTTGTAGTTGAAAGTTCAAGAGTTTTAGGATCTATTGAGTAAGGCATATATCCAGAGAAAGTCTTGTAAATCTTTCCTGGTAGCGAGCCATCATTACGCAAATAATCAACTACCTGTGAGTCACCAAGTTTTGCTTTAAGTAAAGTACGTGTTGGAAGCATTGCTTGACCAGCAAGAGTTCCTTCTTGCTCACCAAAAAATAGACTTTCCTTTAAGAACTGGTGTACTTTTTCAGGTGTATCAATCTTTCCTAAGCGACCAGCTGCTGATGTTCCAAGTGCTGGGTACTTTTGAATAATTTCACCAGCAGTTGATTTAGCAATATCATCAAGAGCTGCACGATAAGTGCGAGCAGTTGCATTAAATAAACCTGTGCCTTTGTATACAGCATCCATCTGTTCAGATGTAAGCGCAACACCGGTACGTGCAGTTAAAAAATTTTTAATACCAGGAATGGTATTCATAATAGGGTAGCGAAGTTGAATCTCTGCTGCATCACCTAGTTTAAGGTATTTTCCACCACGCATTAGTTGACCAAAACGACCAACAATCATTATTGGATCTGCTGTGATATCAAATCCCAAGTCACCAATACCTGATGTAATTTTACCAATACCAGAATTAGTATTCTTTAGTGCTTTAACTGCAGCTTGTGGTCCACCAAGACCATCTACTGCTGAAGCTAAGCCATTTGAAAAGTCACGTCCGGGTGATACCTTATAATTTGGGTCTTCAGACTTAGCATATGAATCTTTGTAAAAGTTTCCCATTGTATAACGTAAAGTAGTTGCAGCTAAATCAGCACCAAGTGCTGCTCCAACTCCACCACCTAGTATTGCACCACCAATACCACCAGCTGTAATGCCAAGGGTAGCAACAAAGCCAGGTAAAAATCCGTGATCTGTATACACAGAGTGGACAAACTTATAATCTTTCTGCACTTCTTGTAGTGGCTTACCAAGCCATTCAAGTCCAGTAACTGCACCGTGTCCTAATTTAGACCAGAAACCCTGTGAGCCAGTAGTTGCAATATGGCTATTTACTGCATCACTAACTGCAACTGTTTTTGAAGTATGTGATACAAGCTGTGATACAGCGCTAGGGTCTTTTTGATTAGATACATCAAATGCCAGCGATGGGTTACGCGCTAGATCAGGCGTTATCCAGTTTGATGACATTTAGAATCCTTGCTGAATACGTTGTGCCAAATACTGTAGGGATGGAGACGCATTTGGGTTTTGAGCCATTGTCTGAAACATATCGTAGGCGTTTTGATACTGGCCTGCAGTTGCATCTTGCATAGCAAGAACATTAGAACCGCCACCAGGACCTAGATCAATACCGTGAGTTACTGGTTCTTCTGGTCGTTGGGTCTGATCATATAGACCAGTTACTGGCATTGGTTTTGTTGGCACCTGTGGTGCTTGTGAAAGCATTGGGTTCTTTGGTGCAGTCGCTAGTGGAGCACCTGATTTTGCTGCATTGTATGCAACTCCGTCACCGTAAGATTGTGATTGATATGCAAGATCTGTACGTTTTGCATACTTACCAGGACCTGATACACCCTGCATAGGGTTGGTGCTGTCTTCAAGCGCCATCTGTATCCTCCTGAATAGTCTCTAAATCTGTAGCAAAGTCTTCCCAGACATTGTTTAATTCTGTTGTTCGGTTAGCATTATAGATAGACAATTCTAATAAGTCTTCTGCTGCTGCCGTAAATACCTGCATCATATTGTAAGTAATCTCTGCGCCGATTACTAAGAAATCAGCGAAGCGCACTGGACGGCGAACTTTGTTATCCATCCAGTACACCCCGCTATCTAAAGTTATTTACTTCTTTACTGCTTTACCTGGCTTTGGTGCTCCTGCAAATGGCATCTTGACGTCGCCGCCTGTTACCTTTGCTCCTGCTCCTGCTGCGCCGTGAATTGGCTTAGCGAATGGTGCTGGTGCTTGTGATCCTTTGTTCATATTTCACCCCCTTAGAAGTTATGCTGCGCCGCCGATTGATGCGAGCAATGATGCGATATCTGGTTTGCCTTGAGGGGCTTGTGGACCGCCAGCAGCAGGGGCTGCACCGCCAGGTTGTTCCATACTTGGCTGCGAGGCAGAGGCGGGAGCCATACCTGCTACTGGAGGCTGAGGCTGCATCGCTGCTGTCTCAGGCTGTGCTTCTGGCGTAAACGCCTTTTCCACAACACTTTCAATACTCATACCCTTTTGACGGCCTTTAATCATTTCCGCAAAGGAACCGAGAATCTTAGATGGGTCTTGACCTTGTGCAACCATCTGTGGGATTGCAAGGGCGGTCTGCCCAATAGCTGCACGAAGCGCATCGCGCATTTCTTCAACGTCAACCTTTTGTTCTTCTTGGCCGACGTTAATCTCAATAGGTAGTTCACGACGTACGTAGTCGCGTGAAACAAGTTTATCTGAACGCATCTGTAGCAAGGCTACTGTTGCATTGTTTGGATTCATACCAGACATAATGCCGTAACGGACATCTACTGTGTAATCACCATTGATTGCCTTAGAAGGGCTGTACTTAAGTGTATAAGGTGTGCCGTCATCAACGCCACGAATCTCTTTAATCTTATTACCAAAGAGTTTCTCATCAGTCTTAAAGCAAAGACCAACAAGTTCAACAAACATACGAGCAAAGTGTGACTGCGCTGCCTTGATTTGTGTATCAAAGCCAGCTTGTAGGGCTTGAACACCGCGACCTGTAACGATAGAAGCGTCTGAGTTACCGCCACGAGTCTCTGGGTAGCGAGCACCTGTACGTAGTTCACGCTCAAGGACCCCAGATTCACCAAATACACCGGCTGGTAGTTCTAGTGGAACACGACGAATACCCTGTGGGTTAGCAGAACGCATAATAGAATCTGGTCCAAGAGCAAGTTCTTGCACATCCTGTGGGATAGCAATAGGTGCTTGGATAGATTTCTCTGCTGCTTGGATCTGTAGGACTGCAAAGCGAGCACGAGCAAGCTGTACGCCTAGTACATCATCATACTGACCGCGTGCTTCACCATCAATAGATGGGCGCATAGCCACACGGACCATACATTCACCGATTGGGTTAGGGATATTAGATAGAACTAAATCCTTACGTTCTGGTAAATAAATAAGATCTTGGTCTGCATCGTGGTAACGTACCATTGAAAGGTACGGTGAGCCTGGTGTATACGAGTTCTTGCTAATAATCTGGTCGTAGAACTCTGGATACATAGATGCCAAAGTCTGTGCATCCATACCCACAATCTGGGTAAGGGATAGACAGCGACCAAATCGGTCAATCTCCGGATAGGAGCCGAAAGGGTTAATCAATTTCATAATGGGGTTGTCATTCTCGTAATCGAGTTCAACGCGACCAATAAGCATTCCGTAAGTGTTGTACCAATCAGCACCGGTATACATCTGTACGCCTAGTTCTGAACGGTCTACATAGAAGTTTGCAATACGAGCACGTAGGTCTGCTGCTTTACGGGCTGTATCAGAGACTGTATTAGATGCTGAACAGTTAAATGAAGGCAGCGGAGCCATTGACTCAGCAAGATCGCGTGCGGCAACGTCAATGATGTTAGCGATGAGAGGTTTTGGGTACTCATCAGAAAACATAGATGGGTATACCTTAGAGATATCCCCCTGACGTACCGAAAGGACGTCACGCATACGACCATCACGCGCTGCGTATTTGGTCTGTAGGCGAGATACCTTTGCGGTAACTTCACGAATTGTTAGCACTAGTAATCCTTACTTCTTGTAAAGGCCTGGATACTTCTTGTCAGTTGCCTTACGAATGTTGTCTTGAGATTGCTTCATTCCTTCTGGAGAAATTTGACGCTGATATTCATTAACAGCAGCATCTCCAGTTAAAGAACCTGTTGGCTTAACGGGTTGTGTGTGGCTATTGTTATCGGTTACGTGATGATCTGCCTGTGTACCTTTAGCTGCTTTTGAAGCTTTATATTCAGCATCTAGTTTTGCTAGATCAGAAGCAAGTTTCTTTTTATCAGCAGGAGTTTCTGCAGTATCAACAAGCCAAGAACGTCTGTTCTGGTATTGGTCATATGTCATTGCCATATTAGTATTCAAGTCCTGTTACTTTAGTTGGCCATTCTACATAGTCATTTGCTAGTGCCTGAGCCTTACCAGCTGAGTACTTAGCGTCTGTCTCTTCATTCATCTGAGGCATAGTTACTGCACCTTTATCGATGTAGACTTCTTCACCTTCTGCGTTGGTCATCCAACTTGGTGTAATTGTCATAATTATTTACCCTTTTTCTTCATCATCATAGCCATACCAGCTTTCATTTCTTTAGCCTTTACAGCCTTTGGTTCAGCCTTTTCAGCCATTGCATAAGCCTTCTTCTTCATTGCTGGTGAAATCTTCTTCTTTGCTGCTGCCATTTTAGTCTCCTATACGAATGTTTTATTTTGTGCTGCTAGTGCTTCGTCAATGTTAATGACTACACGTTTCCCTAGCTCGGCACGAGATAGGAAAGGGTTTTTAAGGTGATGCGTAGCGTACTGTCCATAGTTGAGCATCTCTCTTGCTCTAATCTCACAGAACCAGAGAGCCATTACGATATCGGTCTTACCCTTAGTCGTAGGAGTCCAGGTAATTAACTGCTCTACTAGGGCTTTGATATTCTCTGTCTGATCACTAGGTAGATGTATTAGGTTATCTCTATGGTGCTTGCCATCTGCTTGCTTAGTACCAAAGAGCGTAGCCATAGATGCCACACCGAATCCGGTATCCCATTTATTAGAACCGGTATGGTGCTCACGCAGTACAACGCCACGTCCTGCAAGGAACTGACGGATACCTTCGTCCTGAGTCAAGAAAGCTTGAAATGCGTTCTTCTCAATAATCCATTCGGACGGGCTGTAAAGCTGAGTCCAGTTAATAATAATGTCACGAATTTGCTGCGGTGACGGACGCGTAATTTTCATAACGTCTACGATGTAGCGCTTACTGGTAGATCTATCAATGGCATAACAGACCGCAGCGGTATCTCCTACAATCGCTGGGTCCATACCACAGATAAAACTGAAGCCACTTAAATCCTTGGGATGACCTGGGTGGCCCATCTCCAGACGTCCTGCTTTACGCATACCGTCCATAGAACCACGAACACATACTGGGTCGAATGCAGCGTTTTCAGATACATCCTGTTGTTGATATACTAGAGCCCACGTACTCGCGTCCATAGCCTGACGCTCATTGTAAAGATTGCGTCCAGACCATCTAGGGTAAAGACCATTCTCATCCTTATCGGCTTCTTCTTGTCCATCGAATGGAGCATCAGAGGCTGGCCATAAGGTAACCCACTTGTCGGGGTCCTCGTTAATCTCAAGGAGTGCTGGCATCGCAAGATATTTCCAAGGAACAAGACCGCCTGGGTATCGGTCTTCTTGGCGTAGCTCGCGGTACAAATCTACTGAGGCAACTCTAGTACCAATGACTACAAGTTTACCTGTAGGGTTAAGACGAGATCTCACGTCCTGGGTTAGCCAGCGTATCTGCTTCTCAAACTCATTTGCGTTCTTTAGCGTTACCGCATCGTCTACGATAATCATATCGGCACGCTTGCCGTAGATCTGACCGCCAATACCGACGGCCTCGATGTTCGGGTCTTTTTCGCTAGACTCACGAAGCTCATCACCAAAGGTGACGCGGGTTGCCTGCCAGGAGGCTGTCTTAGAGTTAAACCCTACACCAGCAGCATAAGCACTTTGGAGGTCTGCATACATAGGATGCGTCAGTCTTTGCTTGATGGCGTAGAGAAAGTCGGCAGCTAGCTGCTGCGTCTGGGATACAATCAGAACTCGGAAGTTCGGGTTCTGGGCTACCTTCCACGTTACATAGTCTACGGTGACCGTAATGGATTTGGCGTGGTTGGGAGGTATGTTAATTAGGACTCGGTTAGATGCCAGCCCTGGTTCAAACTTCATACTGGGATGTAGCCAGCTAGGCTCACGTCCTTCAATCACATCAATCAGATTTATCTGATGTGGGAAAGTCTTAGAGTGTAGAAACTTCTGACGGAACTCCACGAAGTTAATATCGTGAACATCGCCGGAAGCAAAGGCCTTGTCTTTCAGACCTAACCTTGTACGATCTACCTTGTCTGCAAATACCTTATCGGTGCGACGGTAGTACTCATACGTCTTCATAGATTTACCAGCGAAGCCGCAAGCGGCGTCAATGGTCATACCTTCTGCCACACAGCCGAGGATAATCCTCTTGGCTATATCTGCTGAGTTCTCTGCCACGTAATGCTCCTAATAGTAAAATCGGCCGGAATTGGATTTCATTTATACTAGGGAAGTAGCAATTTTTTACTAGGCTATCTGTCTCACATATTGATATACCAGTGATCTATATTTAGATAGAACTATGGCCCGTTTAGTGGTACTGGGCGCTTCGCCCTAGGGGGCTACGCGAAGGGTTTCACCCGAAGCGTAGGGTTCGTAAACCGGACCACTTCCCCGTTTTACTCCCCTACTATATATAAGGCGCTAAAAAAAGAGCTGTTTGCGTTTTTAGAATGTGATGTGTAACACATACAGTATAAGTGCAGGTCAGAGGCTATATCAGATCCGTTTCACTTTAGGAAATATATTTTTGCAGGGAGTATATGTACCATAGCCGTCAAAACTTAACACAGGGGGTGTCTGTTTGCGCCACGCCCGACCCCGTTGCCAGCCGTCCACAGCACTGTCCACAGCCTGTGGATAACAATGTGGATAAGTTCTTGCCGTATTGCAAGAGATAGGAGGGGTCACTAATTAAACGGCACCCCTGCACACCCTAACCCTCGACCTGACCTCGACCCTGCAAGTTACCCGTCAGTAACTTAGACCCGACCGCCTTTCATATTGTCGACTTATCGACATTGAACAGGGCAACAATTCACAGGTGGCTCTCAGCAAATCGTTATGAAAGTGTTATCGAATAACGGGCTGAAATGGTTGACCCTGCTAATTGCGGGGGCGTATCTTCTTCCCTGTGGACACAACCAACCACACGAAAGAGGCAAAGAATGACAACCAAAACAGCACGCAGAGCGTTCAACGCTCACCAAGTCCAACAGTCAGGCAAGCGCCAAGTCTTGGAACTTCTTGGAGACAATCGCCAAGTGTACACAATCCTACGACGCGTCAGCGCGTCAGGTATGACCCGCGCCATCTCCCTCAAGGTAATCAAGGACGGAGGACTCTTGGATATTACTTACGCCGTCGCTCAGGCACTAGGCGAGAAGTGTACGCAAGTGGACGGATACAACGTAATCAAGGTACAGGGCGTCGGTATGGATATGGGTTTTCACCTTGTCTATAACCTCTCAAGCGTCCTTTACCCTGAGAAGGAGAGAGCAGGGTACGAACTCAATCAGCGCTGGATATAAGACCGAAACCGCCTCAGGGCGGTCTACCCGTAAGGCGGGTACTGACGAGGTCAGCAAACAGAAAAGAGAGAACAATGACAACCATCAACTATTCAATCGAACTAGCAACAGACCTAGACGAGACCAACTCAACAGCGAGAGCCTTGCTCTCACTATCTGAGGAAGACCGAAACGCGCTACTCAAGCAGGCTTTTCAGGCGATGGTATCGGAGGCGATTGAGAAGGCTAACGAGGGAAATAGCTGGGCAACCCTTCGCGTAGCATAAGACCGAAACGCCGTGAGGCGTCCGATCGTTACGCGGTCGCTGACGAGGTCAGTAATAACCAACAACCAACAGAAGAGGTTAATAAATGAATCAGAACACAATCGTAGAACTCATCGCAAAGGTTGAGGCAGAAGCGAAAGAAGCAGAGAAGAATCTAGAAGTGGCTCAGGAAGTAGAAGAGGAGAGCGACTACTCAGACGCTATGCTCTCTATGGACAGAACCTATGCTGAGGGCTTTTCTGACGCTCTCGGTCTAGTCCTCTCAATTCTGAAGGGGGAGAACTAATGAGCGATTGGAACTCTTTGGAATGTCCAAACTGTGGTTATGGCGAAGCCATTCACACAATCCACAGCGACGACGACCACGAACTCAACTGCCAGCAGTGCGACCTGATAGAGCGAGAGGACGAAGACAACTGCTCAGAATGTACAGGGTCGGACGAATGAGCGAAATTGAATACTTTCTCTCCATAATGCTCGCCCTGACCGCTTACGCGGTCGGAGGCTGGCTCTTATGGCAGGGCGTGGAATTGGTTTACTGGATTTATTGCAAGGCGACGGGCAAGACTTACTGAAGGCGGTCTGTCGTGCAGGGATTGGTTGCCCTGCACGGCGGTCTGTAGTCAAAAGACGACAGATGAGAGAGAAAGAGGGCGAAGGTGCAACTACAGGAGATAGACACACTCAAAGACCTGAAGGAATGGGTTGAAGAGAATATGCCGAACGCGCATATCACAGAAGACACATACGGCTCACTAGTAATCCACACAAACCTAGTCTCGACTATGGGTGGATATCTACACGAGAAAGAGAGAGAAGATGATTAACAAGGCAGGAGTTAGCCGTACAGAGTGCGGGTTTGAGGTGGAGGAGGCGATAGTGAAGGAGTTAATCCTTCAAGGATTCCCCGAAGATATCACCCGAAAGGTCTTGAGTTCTTACAGTATTGACGGCATAATTTTCGACAGCATAATGGAAAGCGCGTCGATCAAAATTGACAACCTACAAAGAGGAGAGAGCAAATGACACTAGAAGTTAAAGGCATTACTAAAGAGGAAACTGCTTGGGATAAGCGCATTACTTTCGAGAGAGAAGGAGTAGAGTATTCGGTACTTCTGCACTGGGATAGCTATGACGGATATGACTTGAACTTTCTAGATGGCAACAAGTTTATTCCTCAGCCTGAGTGGGCTAATGAGTGGCAGGATTCTCAACAACACGGAGCAGAAAGCCTTGAGTACACGTTGGACTGCCTTACTGAAGATGTATTACAGGAGTCCTACCTATGAGTACCTTATATATCTGCACGACCTGTAACACAGAGGAGGAGGCGGTTAAGGCTGTCTATTCCATACAAGCAAACGATTATGTCGGGGTAAAGTCTTGTCCTGACTGCAAGGAGTAGGGCTATGGGCTACTACGACGGAGATTCGTGGTCTAACCACGTTGCAAATTTGATCGACTGCGCCGAATGTGGCGAGGAGTTTGACGACCAAGAGAGGGAGGGCAATATCTGTCCTGCCTGTGTAGAGAAAGAAGGAGAAAGCGAATGAGCAAGGAATATCACTACATAGTTAAATGGAGCGAGGAACGCGGTTGGGAGATTGACCCTGACACCGAGAGTTCCAACTTCCCTGAAGGTACTATCTATGACAGCGAAGAAGGCTGGCAATTTGGATACCTCGGAGACGGGCAGTTTAACGGAAGAGAAGAACAGCTAACGGAAGAACTGACAGATATACTCGATCAAAATAATCTAATCAATTTTCATTCTACATTACAGGGAGAGAGTAAATGAGTTGGACTAATACGCCTACAAAAGATATATCGTTTGAGCACTGCGGGCGCCCTGCCTACTGGGAAGAGGGAGAAGTGTACTGCTCAAAGTGTCAGATTAGATTAGAAGATAATGAAATAATGCTCTGCGGAGACCACTTAGTAGACGTCAAGAATTGCGGGTGTTTATTATGAGTTATGGTAAGTGTTGGGTATGCGGGTGTGTTATGTCTGGCGATAGTCAGACAATGGAAGGCAATGTTACTTGCGACCGATGTGGTTGGGTATCTATTAAGAAAGGGGAATACTAATGAATGAGACAATGCAAGAAGCAATGAAGAGAGAACAAGATGAAATGCTAGCCACGCTTAACCTAGCTAACTCAGCCCTTATGCGTATCTTTGGCATAGAAGAAGAAAGCGAATAATGCTCTTACTAGCAGTTGCTTTATATTCTGCAAGCCCTTATGCGATTGACGGAGACACAATAGTTCTGAACCGTGAACACATAAGGGTATTGCAGATTAACGCACCTGAAATTGGCACCTGCTATGCAGAAGAGGCTAAACAATTTACAGAAAACTTCTTAAAAAAGAACTCAAAACTAGAATTTAAGTCCGACCCTAGCCTCGATCAAAAAGATGAGTATGGAAGAAGTTTGGACTACGTATTTAAGGGTAATGAAAACCTTAGCCTTGAACTCGTACGTAATGGCTACGCAAAACCTATGTTCTTTAAGGGTATGCGTGGCAAATATGCAGGACTTATTGCAAAATATGGTAGACAAGCAAAGGCAAAGCGTCTAGGCTTGTGGAATTGTAAAGGAGGAAACAATGAATAACGTTATAGCATTTCACCCACCCAAGTCTGATTTAATTTTGCTCTATGAAGTAGTAGACTCAGAAGGGGTGGCAGAATGGGGAGGGGAGCGCCCTGAAGAGGCGCTTACTTGGATAGCTAAATCACCCACAGCCAAAAGAATTTTGGTTTCGGGTTGGGAAAGCAACGAAGAAGATGCCCAGCTAATAGGACAACCTTTGGACGTAACTGATCTAGTAAAGGCAGCGAGCCGATGAAGATGGAGAGAGCGAATGAGCAAGCGAACGAGAGCGGTAACAATATCGCTACTAGTGGCGGTGCTGGTTACTTGGGTGTATCCCACGTTACCTCACTCGACATCAAAAGAAACACCAGTAATATCAGCACGAACCAAAGCAACTATGGAGGAGAAGCGTGAGAACAAGCGAATCGCAAGAGAATATAGTCGCGCTCTCGGATATTCGAGAAAAGAAACTGCGTGCCTCATCACCCTATGGACCCGTGAAAGTAGGTTTGACCACTTTGCCAAGCCAAAAGACAGTAGAGGGAGAAAGCGAAGCACGGCTTACGGAATTGCTCAACTGCTTGGAGAACGTAGTGGAGACCCTGCAATACAAGTCCTTCACGGCTTACGATACATTGGTTATCGCTATGGAGGGAGTGCGTGTCGCGCTCTCGCACACCACAGACGAGGTTGGTACTGATGTTTAAGTACTGGTATAGATACGGAATTAAGAGAGGCTACATCAGCCCTGTATTCTGTGTAACACACGATGGCGGTACAGAATATATGTCAGAAGAAACTATGCAAGAGTGGGAGGAAGGTGGCGATCCCTGTCAGTTTGTCTTTGCATCATTGCTAGATAGCTGATACATTACGTAAGCCTTCCTTTCGTGGCACAGCTAAGCCTCAGCCGTTACCTCTTTCCGGTTGGGGCTTAGTGCTTTCTAATCCAGACTTGTCCACCTTTGGTGAGTAACTCATAGTTACCAAGATGGCGGTGGAGAAAGAGGTCAATACCTACCTGCGGTGCAAGGCGAGGATCGCCAGAGGCGTGACCCCAAGTGTAATCATCGAAGCCCATAATGCCACCAGACTTTAACTGTGGCCACGCTAGTTCAGCATCGAGTATGACACCGACAGTTGTATGGTCTGCGTCTACATAGATGAAGTCATAGTCAGGGTCTTTGCGTACGCTAGATAAGAACCAAGTAGTAGTGGACTTGAAAGCTTTAATAGTTTTATATGGTTCAGTCTTAGCTTTGTATGTATTAAACACATCATCAAAGTCCATAGGCTCGTGGTCAGGTTCATCGTTACCTTCCCAAGTATCTACATCTATAAGCCAGCAACCTTTACCAGTAAGGATATTTTCAGCAAGCCATACGCTTGCATCTCCTGTGAATACACCAAGCTGTAAGAACTTGAGGTCATCTTTACCTGCTAGTGAGGTAAGGAACTGCTCGAAGTTACCCTGTGCTGTTACTGCAAACCAATTAGGATATGTCATTTGTTGTCCGTACTGTAGAAGCCACTGCCGTTGAAGACTACAGTGGGAGCAGACCATCTGCGTCTAAACTCTGTGTCACATTGCGTGCAAATGTATGTCTCTTCGGGGTCGGTCATCTTGCGTTCGATAGTGCGTACATCACCGCACCCTGGACACTCGTAGTCATACGTCATAGCTTCACTGCCTCCTCGATATCCAAGTACCCGACTATCTTATCTATCTTATTAGTATTCTCAAACTCTGTAGTTGCTGGCATCGGTTGGGTAAACCACTCAGGTTCATCTAAGTCTGTAAGATCGAATGAGTAGATACCAAGCGGTGTGCTGTTGATATAGAAAGGCAATAGTTCGCGGTGGTAAGCTTGCTCAATCAGTTTGCGGTACTTATTTTGCTGTATAAGTAGCGTAGAATAATGGGTTTGGCGACACTTGAGTTCGATGAAGTGACCGGCCTTGGCACTATGGCAGTCGAAAGCATCGTAGATACCAGGTGCTCGCTGTAAGTCTGGGTAAAGATTAAGTTTAAGAAAGTCAAACAAGATTAACTCGTTCACTGGTACGGGCTAGGCCCACCGAGTTTGGCGTTCAGCTCACGCAAAGCGTGGTCGCATCTACGATCTGCTGTAGTCAGGTGGCACTCTAGTATCTCACCTATCTGTGCCAGTGTAAGGTTCTCGTGGTAGCGCAGCATAAGAATACGCTGGTCTTCCTGCTCTAACTTCTCATACCCCTTCTTAATATCAAGGAGCATTGCAAGTAGGTTGCCACCTTCTGCGGGTGAGGAAGAACCTTTAGGTTGTCCATCTTTAATCATCTCTTGTGCTTGCTCTAGCACAGTGCCATCTATGACTGATGCAATAACGAACGGCAATAGTTGAGCGAGTGCGCCTATCTGGTAGTAAGCCTCATCGCTAGTGTGATAGCCAGACTTGATAGCCTTTTCCTTGCGTGCGTAGCGTTCTGCTACGCGCTTCATCTGCCACGCTATCTTCTGCTCGTTATGTCTGCGCTCAGTAGCATCTTCTACACTAAGCTGCTCGTTGATATAAGCAACGCGAATCAGCGCCCATTGCACACACTCTTGCTTAAGATCATCTCTATCTACATACCTGTTGTACTGGTTATGTACAACGCGTGCAATACTGGGTACGATATCAAAGATAGCTGGGTTTAATTCAGTCACTGTTCTTTTCCTGTACCTCTGGCCATACGCCATCAAGTACTAGCATTGCTATCGCTGAATAATTTAACAGGTCTAAGAAACTATCTCTAAGAGATTCGTTAGATGGCTTCACGCCATTGTCTAGTAGATTATTTATTCTCGCTACCTTATCCCAAATACGCACACGCAAACCATTAAGCGGTCCACCTGGTGAGTGCGCTATATTCTTTGGGCCGTAGTCGTGGTGCTTACGCACAAGCAGGTTGCCAGCTTGGTCCATAATGCGCCAGACATCAGCAACAAATGCCTCATCTACCTTGTCTGTGTAGGTTGCACTAGTAAGGTCTCGGTTTCCAAATTGATCTCCAAGATGTGAAAGCCCATATGCTGCAAAGTCTGTATCATCTGTTGCCATTCTGCCTTATCCAATCTGCTCACCTACTAGCAAAGTCTTAGTCGCTTCCGCGCCATAGGCTAGGTAGTAGTCGTTGATGTCTAATCCTGGTGGTAGTGTAACAATAACTGAGTTCAATACCTCTGAAGCCACGCGCTTTGCAAACTCAGCGCCTGGGTTGGAACCATCTTCTTTAATGTCGTTATCTCCTACGATATACACACTGTCATAGCCGTTCAGCAACTTAGCAAAGTGTGGCTTCCAAGCCTGCACTCCAGGTATACCAACGGCAGGGATACCAAGGACTCCTGAGACAATGACTGTATCTAACTCACCTTCACATACCACGATGTGTTTACTCAAGATAGTGCAGTCAACTACGTTATAGAGGTGAGCCTTCTGCCCAGTAGGGCTACCATACTTAGGCTTGCCATCATCTAGTCTGCGGAACTTAAAGCCTACGCAGTAGTTCATAGCAGTAATGTATGGAATAGATATCCAACCTTCCTGCATCTCGTGGCCGTTCATAGGATCAACCACGCTACCTAACATATAGAGAGCTGCTACCTCTTCAGATATCCCACGTTCGGCTAGCACGGCTAGCGCCTCTAAACTTATCTGCTGTGCGTATCGCTGCGCCGCTTCCAGCTGCAATTTCGATTGCACGTTTGAGGCCATCGTTAAACTCCAAGTTCTCTAGTATGCACACTAGGTTTGCTGCATTGCCACCCTTACCGCAGGTATGGCAGTAGTACAAATTATCGTATGTGTTGATAACAGCAGATCGTCTACTGTCTGTATGTAAGCAGCACCGGACACTGGCTGACTTACCTTCTCTTACTTCACCGCCAAAGAATTTAACTATGGCATCTATGGGGATGTCGTTGGCGTCAACTGCGCCTTTGAACTTGCCACCTTTACGTACCCTGTTCCAGTCCTGTGCTGGCATACACACCCCTTCACACTGCACTTATCGTGCCACTGTGCAGCACGCTTGAAATGGTTAGCCTTGTTCTCTTCACCTGCCTTAACGCAGTCTGAGCAGATCACGCTTGGTCCTCGTATGGGTCATCCATATCTGGGTCAAACTCAGATGGTTCTGCTTCTTCTGCGTCAGCTTCAAGAATTGCTTCTTCAATCAGTGACTCACTTGGGTCTACTGGGCCTGTTGATGTGCTGATAATTCCTTCTGGTACTGGTGTCATTGCTTTTCCTTTAACCATTGCGTTAAGTCTTGGACCACCCAAGCCTTCTCTATGCCAGCGTTGCGACGCTTAACTACAACATAATGCAGTGGCACTTCCCCGATACCACGAGCCTTAGCGTAGTTAAGCGCCTCAACTTCTGCTTGCCTCCAGAACTCCGGCAGGTCTAGCCGCACAGTGTTCTTGAGTTCTAGTATGTAGGTCTGTCCCGAGACAACTACAACTAAATCTCCTTCGTCATCTTTACCCGCTAGACGTAAGCGGTCTGCTACTTGACCCATAGATCGTAGCCATTTCATTACATCAATCTCAAAGGCTGCGCCTTTTACTTTATTGTACTTCGGACTTGCCATCTTTACCTGTGTCATAGATGGCGTTGCCGTTCTCATCAATCTTAATCTTAAATATCTTCAACTCAATCAGCGCCATAATCAGGTTAGCCATATCAGACTTGAGTTGTTTAATCTCATTCTTAAGATACTGGATCTCTGTATTTGCCATCAGACTGCCACCTCGTGTCCGTACTCATCCTCTGGAATAATATCGCCAGAGTAACCAGCACGCGCATCGCGTGCAAACATAGCACCATAGGCGTTCTTATCTGATATCTGACAGTTGCCATAGCTAACACTGAGCATTGCATAATCCTTTCCATCGGCTGCGTGTGGACCAAAGCGGTTCTTCACTGCAGCAATCTTAAGTTCATTGTACTCAGGGTTGTAGCCCAGTGTAAGAATCAGTGCTGGTAGTTGACTTACCTTGCCGTGAATAGCACGCCGTGCTGGTGGCTCAGTAGGTGAACCATACTCTGACTGCTCAGAGACGTGGTGCAATACCAGTACACACGCCTCAGTCTTGCGTGCCATATCGTGCAGATCCATCATAATTGCACGCAGGCCAGCCCATTCGTTGTCTGTCTCAGCAGCTACATTCATAAGATTATCTATGATGATCAACTCAGGGGCTTGGCCGTACAACTCGACATAAGCCTTTATCTCCAACTCGATATCATCGAGTGACGGACTGGAATCAAAGACCCACTTGATATGTTTTAATTTATCAAATGCACCATCGTAAAAATGTGAGTCAGTCGAAAGGTTCTGCTCCACATTTACTTGGTTATGTCCAGAGGCGTGCGCTGCAGCTCTTAACATTACAGTTGTAGTATCGGTATCTGCTGAGAAGAACAGCGTTGGTACCTTTGCCTTAACTGCGTAGATAAGTGCAAACATAGATTTACCAGCGTTAGGAGCAGCAGCTACCATACAGACCTGTCCCCTACGGAACTTGATCTGCTTCTCTGATAGTGCAACCCACACGTCCGGAAGAGGAGTGGCTTTGGTAAGCACAGTCCCCCACGCACGCTGTAAATCAAGCACAAAATTCTCCAAACGGAAGTACGATATTCTTTTCTTTGCGTATATCTTTTCTTTGGAACTCGGTCAACCCACCCCAAATACCAAAGCGTTCGTGTCTGATGCCCCAGTCTGCACATTCAGCCTGATGGATACAGCTTCCACAAATAGAGACAATAAGTTTCTTTTCAGGAAATGAACTACTCTGTTCAACAGGATAGTACATCTCAGTATCTATGCCCCTACAACGTGGTTCCTCGAATTCCCAAGGACCACGCATCCGCTAACGGACCCAGATAGTCTCGCACTTATCTAACGCACCCTTGGGTGCTGCACACATATAACCCTGCCAAGGTCCACGTGCTGATGTGCCTGTCTTAAAGGCCATCACGCCGTGCTTACATTGCTTAGTACCAGGTGCATCAAACTGTGATGGTGCAGATGGTGCAGCAACTGGTGTTGCTGTGAACTGTGCCTGGATATTCTGTACTGCAGCAGCAGTGGTGTTGCCACCTGATAGATCATTGGCTGTTGCCTTGATTAACGCAGCAACCATACCTAGGTCATTAAGACCTGTCTCAAGATCCTTTACGTCTGTTGCATAAAGATTGATAAGAGTTCCATCAGCTAACTTGTAGTTGATTTGGAACTTTGTGTTTTCGTTTGCAGCCATTTACTTTCCTCCGTTTGATTTGATATTTAGTCTTGTAGATTCTGCACCAACAACCTTGGGTACAAAGCCTAAAAGTTTTTCAACTTCCTTACTGTCAACTGTCTCACGACCCTTAACAGTTGTCCAACTGATTTCTATACCACTCGCAGTAGTACCAGTAGCACCCACTAAAGATTCTTTTAAGGAATCTCTTTCTTTCTCCAGCTCTTTAATCTTGCTATCTAACTGTAGATAGTGCAGTGCGTGCTTGTCAATTTCAACGTCCTCAATCACGACTTCACTAAGGACGATACGTTCTTTCTTAAGACCACCGCAACCCATCTGCTCTGTTGCATCGTAGTACTGGCAGTAGTCCTTGCAGAAAGATTGATCCTTCTCAGGTTCAGGTAGCGTAGTAGATGCTTTGACTGCCTCAAGCCAAGCAAATGCTTCTAACGCAATCGCTTCATCGTAAGGTTCGGTATGTACCTTGACATCTTTTTCAGCACCATCGCGTGCTATCGCTACAAGGTTAACTGTCTTAACATCGTAACCATTCTTAGATAGTAGATAGCCATAGACCTGTACCTGCCAACGCTGTTGCTTTGATGGAAAGTAACTAAGGTTCTTAATCTTAGATGTCTTCCAGTCAATGACAGCGCCGGTGCTTGGTACAAATAAATCTACGTGCGCTTTCATCTCACCATAGGCAACCTCGGTTTCAACCAAGTACTCTTTGCCTTCAGGGTCAATAGCACCGATAGCTTCTTCAATGGCTGCGTGGATAGCAGTTCCCATAATCGCTGCGAGCTTTGACTGGTTATCGTTTGTGTGTGGCTGAGCATTGAGTCTGTACCAGACCTTGCGCTTGCAACCACCAATCTCTGATGGACCAACTTCTGTCTGCTGACTTCTGTCACGACTTTCATCTTTAGAATGCAATACGTGCAGTAGTAATTCCTTTGGATCTTCTATCGCCACTTGCGGTCATCCCTCCAGCTTAGCCAGGTATCAAAGCCGTAGGCTCCTACAAATCCCAGTAAAAAACAAATCAAACCAATCGCAATCAACTCTTTCATTTCATATCCTTGTCTGTGCTATCACTTGTATTGGTGGGTGCGTATTGATATCCAGTAAAGATGCAATCCTGACTGCCTCTTCTGCAACCACACTTGCTGTAATTACCTTATTGTAATTCTTAGGTGGCAAGGAATACAAGTACCCAAGGGCATAATTTCCACCGGAGCCTGCCGAGAATAGGCCACGCTCAGATGTGTTAAACGATAGGTCGCCACCGATGGAGAACAGGTTTGTGTTGAACGCAATAAGGAATGAGAAGTTCATCTCCTTGTTATCAATCTCGTAGTTATTTTCTTTGAACGCAGCTGAGATACTAGGCAGTACTTTGCTACCCATAAAGCGCGTTGGCTCTTCACCGCGATATAGCGGTGGCTTCCACGCGTAGGCAAGGATGTCACCTGGGCGTGAGTCACCAGTAAGACCGAGTAAGTATTTACCAGTGTTGACTATCTTGGGTGTCTCAACGGAAATGATACGTTGATCTCCGTCCGTGATTTGCGAGTCAGCCGCAAGAACTACGAAGTCGTTGCCTTGGATTCCTACGAGTGTTGTCATACTGGGCATCTTATCACGGCGTGTCGCAAGACACATACTAGGCATAGGGTGTCTACAATATGAGCCGTAGGCGAATAACAGTAGGCGGCCCTCACGGGCCGAGAGGTAGGAGGCCCGACAGTATGCGGCTCCGTCTACCAACCCTGCCAAGATTACGCCATAGGAACCCGCTACAAGGGTTACCAGAGGTCGCAGGAGCCGATTTGCGGGGCTTAGGTCCTATCCACGTCTGTACGTGTGGGTCGCAGGTATTTAGCGCTATGGTTTCCTTTGATGACTACGAGCTAGTCTGGTATTTCTTAGATGGAACCTGCGTCAACTGTGGCAATCTGGTCAAACTACCCTGCCCTGTAGATCGTGATGAAGCACAGACTTACTGCGATTAACGAGCAGGACAGGACTGGTATATGCTCAGTCTGTGGTCCTGTTAGAATCAAACTTAGAGATGCTAAGCGAGAAACCCTTAGCGCCCGATACAAGTGCAAGGCCGTCTACATCAAGGCATACAACAAACTCTTATACCCGTACGCAGTCCACAAGAAAGATTACTGTGAGCACTGTGGCTTCAAGCCAGTCCACATCAGTCAGCTTGACGTTGACCACATCAACGGAGACAGATGGGATAACAACCCGTCTAACCTACAGACGCTCTGTGCTAACTGCCACCGTCTAAAGACTCATCTTAATAACGACAGCAACTCTGGCATATTTTAGGCATAAAAAATAAGCCCCCGTCCCGATTAAGGGACGAGGGCCTTGGCCTCGCAGTCAAACTTTACTTGGCTTTAGTCATTGTCAATTCGTGCTTAGGGTTAGCCCAAGCAATAATTACTGGAACGATTGCAAGCCATAGCGTATTAGCTGCGTGCTTCCAATCTCCTGCTGAGAAGTCAAGTGGTGACTTTCCGATAACTACTACTGCTGTGAGAGCGTTACCAACGAACCACTTTGCCCACATATCTAGTACTTTTGTATTGAACTTCATTGTATCTCCTTAGTCTTTGAACTTCGGTGACCCGAAGCCAACAATAAATGCTGTGAGTTTGCGCTTATTATCTTTCTTGTAAGCGCGGATGCGCTCTGCTACTTCTCCACCGTTTGCTTGTGAACCTGATGTCTTATGCTCAGGTGAAGTATTGCCCTCAATGGTTGTAACAGTCCCATCAAGGTTATCTTTAAGCACAATACCAACGTGCTCTACTGGAGCACCGCCTGGTGCGAAGTCAAAGAATACTATGTCGCCAGGCTTGGGCTTGGCAGTGGCTGCATTAGACCAACCACCGGTGCCTTGAAACTTTGCTACACCAGCTACTGTACTTACGACATTTGGGATCTTAAGACCAACCTGATTAGCACACCACATAACAAAACTGCCGCACCAAGGTAGGTAATTCGCTTTAGTAAACGCGCCATATTTTGTCTCATTATCCTTTGGTCCTTCAACTGTGCCAATCTCTTTACTGGCTGTTGCTATAAAGTCTGCACGCTGGCTCATTGATTCTCCAACTTAGTCTTAATAATTGCTTGATTGATACGCAGTTCAATAGTTTCTCGTTCAATGCGATCAACAGAGTCTTTCATAGATTCACCACCGTTGTTATATAACTGGTACTTAATCTTTTGTAGGTCATCACATACTGGGGTTAAAGCAATCTCAACTATTGTTTTAATAGCGTGATGAAATGCTTTCCACAACCCGTACAATGCTGCTGTTCCTACGAAGAAGTAGGCATAGACAATGCCTGACCAATCTGACGGTGACAAGATAGTGCTCCTATGCCGTTCTTATAGTAATAAGCAATAGACCACCGTATCCGGAGTATCGTTTATCAGTTGGTGTGCGGTTGATAAAGTCCATCTCTTCAATGAGTCCAAGGTATGACTCACCAGTACGGAAGTCTTCTACCTTGATTAAGTCACCAAGGTTTTCAAGAGTTTGCATAGTGGTTAAGCGGTCATATGCTGAGTTCTCATAACCAGACGGGTTACTAAACTTATCCATTGCGTGATCGTAGAGTTCTACTGGGTACTGGATAAGGCGCTGACGCGGTACAGATGGCAGTACTCGTATCTGGTAGCCAGTAAAGAGTGGCCCCTTACTGCTATCAGTAGTAGAGCGATTCATTATGAACTTAAAGCCTAGATACTGCTGAGGTGTAGCAGGGTATGAAATACCAATCTGGGTAATGTCTGCGCCTTGGTCAAAGTAACCGATTGAATACTCGTTGTTGTAGGCATCTACAGAGTAGATAGCAAGTGAGCCATTGATTGATTCATAGCGTGGCTGTAAGAACTTAAAGATTTTATTCTCAAGGGTGTTGTAGCGAACAAAGGCAGTACGCATAGTACCTGTAGGTGTCAGGCGTGTAGCTGTCTCAATGTAGTTCTTACCATTGGATACTCCATTGTTTGCTGTACAAAATACTAGGCGGTCTGTATTGCCTGCAAAGGAACACGATGTTGTGATAAAGCCTGTAGTTGTTGGGTCATACAAGTCCCAAGCGTAGGCAAAGACTAGGTTAGTTCCAACCTGTTGACCTAGGTTTACGCGAGTCAATCCTGGGTTACCATCAACGCCAGTTGCTGCCCAAAGGTATTGGTTATATCCGGCCACATCGTAGACAGGTTGATCTGTCTTAAAGAGTAATGGGCCGTAGGCAATAGAACCATCGCTGACTGATACTTCAGCAATACGAAGACCAAGGTTTGTACCAATAGCCATAAAGCCAAGGTAGTAATAAATCTTATAGACAACTTCTCCTACTGGCAGTTCAGCTGCAGTAATAGCAGATGTCAGCGTAGGCATAGAACCAGATGTGCTCAAGGTAAACTTTTGGATAGTTGACTGGATGCCGTTAAATCCAGATAGGTAGATAGCAGCGCCGGATGATGTGATGCTGGTGTAGGTAAAGGATGCGTTAGGGTGGCTATAGACTGCTGTAGGTAGCGCAGTTGCTGATGTAGCAAACTCATAGATTGAGTTGTTAACTGCCATAACCAAACGCTCTTTGGTAAACTCAATGACTGCGTTAGTAACTACAATACCTGTAGCGTTGAACATCAGGGTAGGCGATACGGTGTCATCATCTGTCAACAACTTCTTAAATACGTGCAGCTTGCTTGTTCCTGAGACTACGTTAGTTACCCAGTAGGCATAGGTACCATCATCGCAGATGGAATATACTGGGTCTGGTGTAGCATCTTGGAAGTGGGTTAACTTGCCACCAATATCAATCTTGTCTACGTCATACTTATCCCAGAGCAATATGGCATCTTGTGTGACAGATCCTGTTGATGCAACTGAGGTCACATTGGCTGCAGTTAAAGCGTAGGAGATTGTTGTAGCAGCCACTGCTGTCAGCACAAAGGTGCCGTTAAATGTGGAGTCCACGTTATCAACATTGATAGTTGAACCGACAGTAAGTTTGTGGCTACCAATAGTAAGCGTTGCCACGTTGGAGGTAAGCGCCTTATTGGTGATAGTCCAGTTAGGTCTAATAGATCGAGTAATCTGGAATGGGCGCTTATTAGGCTGCAAGTTACCTTCTGTGTAGTGGTAGTTATCCACATCATTAAGAAGGGTTGCCTGACCCTTTTCCCAAATGTTAAGACCCTTGCTGTAGGTGTACTGATAGCGCAGGGTTTCATCTTGAGCTGGCTCAAAGAACTTAACGCCTTGACCTAAATGAAAGGTTGACTGTGAGCGTAGCCACCAACCGGTGATTGTCTGCTCACCAGGTTCGCGGCTCATATCAATCTGTTGCTTACGATACTGGGCAGTTGTACGGCGATAAGGACTTTCGTCACTGGTACTAAGGAAGAACGGGATACCACCAAAAGCTACGTCATAAGCAACGGTGCTACCAGCATAGGACTGTGATCCTGCAGGGTTTGACAGAGCATATGGAATTGGCTCGGTGATGTCACTGCCGTATGGCATTACTTCTCCTTAAATTGTTTACGGAATTTCTTATCGCATTCAAGGCACATTCCCTTGATGACAGCGTAGGCAGTGCAGTTAACGATGGCGCACTTGTACAAGATCAGCTACTTAGAAAGCGCTGCAATCTCATCTGCTGTTAAGCCAAGCGCTGTTAACTTTGCTTGCGCTGATGCCTTGGCATCTGCTGCAGCCTGCGCTGCCGCATCTTCTTCAGCCTTGCGTGCTTCTGCTGCTACGCGGTCTGCTTCCATCTGCGCTACCTCAGCGTCGGTCAATTCAATGATTGACTCCACGCCTGTCTCGCAGTTGATTTCTAAGCGGATTGGGTTTGCCATAGTTGTTTTCTCCTGAGTTAGATTCTTATGAGTTCTTGATGCCGTAAAGATAGGCGGTTGAAGCGGCTATGAATGAACCGCTTCCTGGTGCTGTAATTGTTACAGATGTAATTGCTGATGTGTTAGACCATAAGCCAGCAGATAAAATTGCCCAAGCAGTAGTTCCGTTATTTTCGCTTACGCTATCTGCTGAAAATGATTTGTAATTGCTAGAAGTATAGTTCGGAATATAAATTTCGGTACTTCCAAAAGTGCTTGTAGTAGAACTTGCTCCTGGTTGAATCAAAGAATCAAATTGAGTTGAACTTGATGTTGATGAAACCGCGCTTGCGCCATTGCCGTAAACCATTTTTCCTGAATAAGATGTTCCTGAACCATTTACAGTAAAGAAAATGTTATCTACAGTTACCCCAGCATTTGTTCTTACAGAGCATTTGAATAATAAATCTGTGTATGTAGATGGAATTGAAGAAAAAGAAATTGTTGCAGTGCCACCCGAACCAACAGTCGATGAAGCGATAAGTGTCATTGTGTTTGCCATAGTTATGCCGCCGCGATTCCGTATAAGGTGAAAGTAGTACCTGCGTTAAAATTTACTCCCGAAAGTAATACTTTAATTTGGTTAATAGCAGATGTGCTATTCCAAATACCTACTTCAGCAATGACGTTTCCACCTGCTGCCCCTGCTCTAAAAAGAGCCGTCTTTTTTGTAGTCGTATTTGAGTAATTCTGAAAGTTTGCTGTGACTGTATAAATTTCTCCAGTACCAGAAGTCATAAAAGTATTAAACCAAGTATCACCAGGATTATTAAAAGAGTTTGCCGCGCTTCCTGTACCTCGTAATACTGTCATACTGTAATTAGTTCCAGTATCTACAGAACCGTTGCCTACCTGCATAAGAGGTGATGCCGAAGCAGCATTAGAACCTGACACAATCAATACTAAATCTGTATAAGTGCTAG
>Ga0209189_1000357_pt1 | contig 38989 bp, 30 predicted proteins | sample C_130820_EF_Meta_FD_187308 | JGI IMG/M metagenome (GOLD analysis project Ga0209189, IMG submission 187308) | Freshwater microbial communities from Lake Croche, Canada to study carbon cycling - C_130820_EF_MetaG (SPAdes) (version 3) | ecosystem: Environmental > Aquatic > Freshwater > Lake...
ATCCGAACGTCTCCGGCGGTGATTAGGGCGGCGAACTGTTGCCAGAGGCGGGACACCGTGCACTCTCCGGGTTTTCAGCTCTTCCGCATAACGATTCCGATCAGCGGCTCGCGACCGCAGGTGTAGCCGCACCTTTAGATTCTATCGCGAGTCCGCTGCATCGGTTGGTTAGCCCCGGCCCTCACATCGAGACATCTACTTCGTCCCACGGAATGTCCGAGTGTATCGTCCAGTTTATCGCTTGGAGCCGATACAGCGTGACATACTCGCCTAGGCCGTTCGGCGGCTTTCGGCCATTCATTGCTGCGTCGCGAACCGCCCAGTGTATTCGATTAAGGCGATCCGCCTCGCGGTAGAGCGCCTCCGTATCCTGCATTTCCGTGGCGCCAAGGAACGCCGACGGATTTTCGCCAGGCTTGGGAAACATGTGAACCAACTTCTCTGAGCAGGGTTTGAAGTGATCGACCGCAGGGATCATCTTCAGCACCCATGCGAACTCCCACAGAGCCTCCGGCTGAGGACGGAACGGAGCTTTTTGCGATTCGCTCGGCGTCTTTTCATCAATCAGCTCAGTTTCATCCTGAGTGCAAAACTCTCGCAGCCCGTGATCGTCGATCCAGGGCGCGACAAGGCCGTATTTGGCACCATAAGCGCGACCGCAGACACTTGCGAGAATCAAACAGCGACGCCGCACGTCGAGAGGCGTCGCAATGCGCAGGTCGGCGAGTTCCTCAATCTGCGGCAGGTGCGTGTTGACCGGGTAGCCGCGCTCCTTGAGAAACGCTTCGGTCTCGGTTTTCAGGTCCATTGCGGAGATCATGTCGTAGGGGCTAACGGCCAGGATCAGCGGCTCGCAGCCGCAGGAGAACGATATAAGTTTAGACGTTGACGCGAGTCCGCTGCATCCGGTGGTTAGGCGTCATGTGGTAGCTCCTCGACATGTGGAGGTCGTGCTGACAACACCAGTATGCAATCGTCGTCTGTCGCTAGCAAATACTCATGCATCGGATCGAGCGTCTCCTGCGGCATCGAAACTGAGAGCACGCCGGGCCTCTGGGAGAAAGTCTCGAAAATGCTCCCCTGAACAACTTCGTAGAGTATTGAGGCATTGGGGACGTAGTGTGGTGACTCCCAAATCGTAATCAGGTCGCCCTCATCCAGAACGACAAAGCCACGAAATGAGTCGAAGCGATAAGCAAAGCGGCGACCTTCAATGCCGCCGGACCCGCCAACAACCACCAATCGAAGTGCATCGGACGGACGGTAAACCAACTCGTGCAGTGAGGAGCGGCCATCTGCCTTCGGTTGGAGGGGTGTCAGAATAACAGGCTGCATGGCAAGACGCCTAACGGTTCCGATCAATGGCTCGCGACCACAGGATTATCCACGCCGCTGGGCGTCGTCGCGAGCCCATTGCATCGGATGGTTCTGCTGCCTTTACCCTTGTGACCTAGCCTTATAGCGCAGCCACATAGTTTCCCATTCGGAATGAGCGGCATCAATTGAGGCGCGAACTCGGTCAGCGACCAACTCTGTAGTTTCCACCTCGAAATCAAAGGGATTCTCTCCGATGCGCTTTCTCGCAGGGCACTCGTAGTATTTCAACGTCTCAGGCGGGAGTCGCGTTCCGTCGAGCAACGTACGGCCATCGGGATCAGCGACACCTAGTTCGACATATAGTTGCGGACCCCATTGGCTAAACTGAAAGCCGATAGTGTCTACTCGCTCAGCCAAGATACGGCGAAAATGCGGGTAGGTACCCTTGAATCCGAGCTCACGCAAAAGCATAACAGCACCTGATTTCAGTGCTGAATCCATGCTCTTGCGTTTGAGTTTCCAATCGCCCATTAATCTGTCTTTCCAGCAGAACTCTTATTTATGCAGTTCCTCGTTGCCGCCACATCATACCCCGATAGCGGGATTATGCCCTACGGCGGCGATTGGCTTCAAGGCCTTCGCACGGCTCTGTTTAGGTGTCGGTGACGCACGGGTGCTGCGGGGGCGTTATGCAGCAAAGGTGCCGCGTAGCAGCCGGGGAGGTCCGGGGTGGCGAGGACGTGCGAGGACGTGCGAGGGCGTGCATGGTGTTCGGAGCCCGGCCGAGGGCGAGGGCGAGGAGGGGGCGAGGAGAGCCTGCCGCGATACATCAGCTGCCTCCGAGCCCCTCCAGGTCGTCGAGCGGGCTTTTCACGCCTCGGCCACCACGATTGAGAACGTGCGTGTAGATCATCGTCGTCTTCACGTCGTTGTGCCCCAGCAGCTCCTGAACCGTCCGGATGTCGCTGCCTTTCATCAACAGGTGCGTGGCGAAGGAATGACGCAGCGTATGGCAACCGGCCCGCTTGTGGATCCCCGCCGCCACGACCGCCGTCCGCATCGCCCGCTGCATCAGCGTCTCGTGGTAGTGGTGCTGGAAGTGCCGGCTCGCCGCGCGATCGAAATAGCAGTTCCGCGCCGGAAACACCCACTGCCAGGGCCAGGTCTGCCCGATGCCCGGGTACTTGCGCTCCAGGGCATCCGGCACCCGCACGCGTCCCCGGCCCTCGCGCACCTCGGTCGTGTGGCGGAGCCGATTACGATCCAAGTGCCGCTCGAGCAGGCTGTGGATAAACAGCCTGCTGGATCGCAGGGACGCGATCCCGGCAGCGCAGCTGCCGCGAAAACCAGAGGTTTTCATGCCTGGAAAAAGTCCCGGAGGACTTTTTCCACGGCCAGCGAGGAGTGGCTTCACCCGCTGCGGCAGGACGGAGACGCGATCCTTGTTGCCCTTGGCTTCACGGATCGTGATCGCGTTGGTCGCGAAGTCGATGTCCTTGACCCGAACCTGCAGCGCCTCGTTGAGCCGCAGGCCGGCACCGTAGAGCAGCAGAGCCACCATCAGCGGAACGCCTTCCAGGTGCGACAGCACCGAGGCCACCTCATCCGGGGTCAGCACCACGGGCAGCCGCGTCGGCCGTCGCGCCCGCACCACGCCCTCGAGCCGGTCGAGCGGGCGTTCCAGCACGCCGGTATACAGAAACAGGAGCGCACTGAGCGCCTGGTTCTGGGTTGACGCCGACACCCGCCCAGCGACGGCCAGGTGCGTCAGGAAGGCGTTGACTTCCGCCACGCCCATCTCCGCAGGATGGCGCTTGCCATGGAAGAGCACGAACCGCCGCACCCAGCGCACATAGGCCTTTCGCGTGTTTCGCGACAGATGCCGGGCCGTGGCCGTGTCGGCGACGCGATCCAGCAGTCGGGGGGGGCGGTTGGCGGGGCCATCGCCGGCATCCATGATGCACTCCTCGTGTGGGTGGTAGGCTCCACCGAAAGAGTGTACAAAAAACCAGCTGGTAGCCAGCCCGGCCGCCGTGCCGCCCGGCCGGCACAGACGGCCGGCACAGGCCGCCCGCACAGGCCGCCCGCACAGACCGCCCGCACAGACCGCCCGCACAGACCGCCCGCACAGAGGGCCACTCGGGTCACGCCGCCCATGACGGCGGAATAAGCCGCCGGCTCGGGATCCATGGAGGCGATCCCGGTGAGCGGCCCATGGCCGGAGACGATCACCTCATCATCGGTCGACGACGGTGCCGCTCGCCGGATGCACGACCGCCGGGTTTCAGTCGAGGAAGCCCGAGAGCTCTTCGCTGCGGGCCGGGGCCTGCAGCTTGCGCACCGCCTTCGCCTCGATCTGCCGGATCCGCTCGCGGGTCACCTTGAAGATGTGCCCCACCTCCTCGAGCGTGTAGCTGTAGCCGTCGCCGAGGCCGTACCGCAGCTTGATGATCTCCCGCTCCCGGTAGGAAAGGCTCTTGAGCACCTTCGCGATCCGGTTGCGGAGCATCTCCTGCGCCGCCCCCACCGCCGGATTTTCGGCGCCGGTGTCGGGGAGCAGGTCGCCGAAGTGGCTGTCCTCGCTGTTGCCCACCGGACGGTCGAGGCTGATCGGATAGCGGCTCATCGCCGTCACCCGCCGCGTTTCGTCCACCGGCGTGCCGGCCCGCGCGGCGATCTCCTCGATCGTCGGCTCGCGGCCGTATTCCTGGAGCAGCTGGCGGGCGACGTTGCGCACCCGCGACATCGTCTCCACCATGTGCACGGGAATGCGGATCGTGCGGCTCTGGTCGGCCACCGCGCGGGTGATCGCCTGCCGGATCCACCACGTGGCGTAGGTGCAGAACTTGAAGCCGCGGCGGTATTCGAACTTGTCCACCGCCCGCATCAGGCCGGCATTGCCCTCCTGGATCAGGTCGAGGAAGGAGAGGCCGCGGTTGCGGTACTTCTTCGCGATCGACACGACCAGCCGCAGGTTGCCCTCGGAGAGGCCGCGCTTCGCCTTCTGGTAGCGGGCGTAGATCTCGCGGATCTCGTCCATCCGCCGCTTGAGGCTGCGGGGCGTCTCGTGACAGGCCTTGAGGATCGCCCGGTATTCCTCGACGAGCTTCTGGCGGCCCGCCGGGGGCTGCTTCGACTTCTTGTGGGCCTCGATCTTCGACCGCAGCTCCTTGAGCCGCACGACGAAGTTCTCCAGCGTCGGGATCATCGACTCGATTCGCTGCGTGCGCAGGCCGAGTTCCTCGATGAGCCGCACGCAGCGACGCCGGCGGTGCCCGAGCCGGGCCCAAGCCTCGCGCCGCTCCGCCATCCGCCGCTTCTTCGACAGCGCGATGCGGTAATCGGACCGGTTCTGCCGCAGGAGCACCTCGAGCGTGCGCAGGTTGTGCGGCAGCCGGCCGAGGATCTGCTCCTTCTCGAGACGGTCGGTCACCGACACCTGCACCGTGCGATCGAAGGGCAGCTCGCCGCGATGCACCCGCGAGAGCACCTTGAACGCCTGCTGGCAGACGTACTCGCACTCGAGCAGCTTCGCGCGGAACTGTGCCCGCGTGGTCTCGATCTGCCGGGCGAGGTAGATCTCCTGGGCGCGGGTGAGCAGCGGGATCTCGCCCATCTGCGTCAGGTACATCCGCACCGGATCGTCGGACCAGTTCTCGACCTGCTCGACGAGGATGTCCTCGCCGTCGTTGGCGGACTCGAGCTCCTGCTCGGCCTCGATCTCGCCGTCGGGGAGGGCGACCGCCTCGGCGTCGTCGACGAGCAGGTCGGCGTCGGCCTCCTCGGCGTCGACGACCTTCTCGGTCAGTTCCTCGACCTCCTGGGGATTGGAGACGACGTCATCCTCGAGTTCATCCAGCAGCGAATCGAACAAGGTTCAACTCCTTCGTGGGACTTCTGAGTCACTTCCTCGGGCGCCGCCTCATGCCGCACCCGATGCATCATTCGGGGTGTCGAGAGTGTGATTCAAGGGGCGGCGGAATCCAGCCGGTCGGAAACGACGCGCCGGGAGCGGTCCGAACTTCCCCCATCGGCCCGGTCAGCGGCGGCGCCGGCGGCTCGCATCCGTGACGGGGCACGCTCGTCGCGGTCGCGGAACCGTGAGGCCTCGGAACCCGACGAACGCCGTTGGCGTGAATCTGGGCAGAGTGGGTCAAGGGGAGGGACGGTGGTGGGCATCTGCTTGGTGTCCCGAGGGCCTAAGATTATGCCCCCGTCCCCGGGGAAAAGCCAGCAATTTTTCGCCGCAAAACGCGGTGGATTCTAGTCGCGGCCCCCGGAATGGTAAAAGAAATCGGCCGGAGAACTTTTGCGTCCGCCGGGGCACGAACCCGCCTCCCACCCGCAGGGGGCTTCGCGCGGCCGCCGAGAGGCTCCGCGTGAAGGTCTCGCGGTGCAGTCCGTCCGGCGAAAGTGCCCGGGCGAAAGTGCCCGGGCGAACGGCTCCCGGCGAGAGCGACACCGCGAGAAGAGCGACACCGTCCGACGAGCGACACCGTGAAACGAGCGAGACCGTGAAACACGACAGCGATCGAGCGAAGAAGATCTTCCTGCTCCCCTGCACCTGCGGCGCCGACATCGAGATCGTGACGGGGCAGGCCGGCGGAGCCGTCGAGTGCCCGGCCTGCGGTCGCCGCAACGAGGTGCCGAAACTCCGCGACATGGCGGCGCTCCCGGTCAAGGCCCGGCAGGCCGCTGCCCGCCAGCGGACGTGGGGCACGGCGGAATCGGTGGCGCTCGCCGGCGCGGTGGTCGCGATCCTCTCCTGGGCCGGTGCCGCCTACGCCAGCTGGCTCCCCACCGCGGCCTTCGCCCCCGCCGCGATCCGCAGCGAGATCGATCGCACCGACGACCAGCGGCTCTACCAGGCGCTGCAGGACTTCGCCGAGGCGTCGGTGAACCGCATGCCGATGCGCGAGGAGGTGATGCTCCGCCGGCGGACGCAGTTCGCCAGCGGCGTGTCCCGCACGCTCGTGGGCATCGGCGGCATGGGCTTGCTCACGGCGGCGGCGGCGTGGCTCGGGGGTCGGAAAGAGAAGCGGCCCTCATGAAAGCCGCGTTCATCACCCGCACCGGCGGCCCCGATGCGATCCAGGTGGGCACGCTCCCCGATCCGGTGCCGGGCCCGCGGGAGGCGGTCGTGCGGGTGCGGGCCTGCGCGGTCAACCCGATCGACACCTACGTCAGGGCCGGCACGGTCGCCATGCCGCTGCCCACGCCCTTCGTCGTCGGCTGCGACCTTGCGGGAGAAGTGGTGGCCGTGGGTGCGGAGGTGGACGCGCTCCGTCCGGGGATGCGGGTCTGGGGCTCCAACCAGGGGCTGCTCGGCCGGCAGGGCACGTTCGCCGAGTTCGCCGCGGTCGACGAGCGCTGGCTCTACCCCACGCCCGACGGCGTCGCCGACCGCGAGGCGGCGGCCGCGGCGCTCGTGTCGATCACCGCGGCGCTGGGACTCGTCGATCACCTGGCGGTCGCGCCGGGCCAGACGCTCTTCGTCAACGGCGGGTCCGGCGGCGTGGGCTCGGCGGTCGTGCAGATCGCGAAGATCCTCGGCTGCCGCGTCGTCGCCACGGCCGGCGGCCCCGAGAAGTGCCGGCGGGTGCGCGACCTCGGGGCCGACGTGGCGCTCGATTACCGGCGGCCCGACCTCGTCGATCTCGTGCGGGAGGCGGCGCCCGACGGCGCGCACGCCTACTGGGAAACGCGCCGCGACCCCGATTTCGACCGGGCCGTCGCCGTGCTCGGCGAAGGGGGCCGGATGGTGGTGATGGCGGGCCGCGACGCGCGGCCGCCGTTTCCGGTGGGTCCGTTCTACGTCAAGGGGCTCAGCCTCCACGGCTTCGTGATGTTCAAGGCCTCCGCGGCGCGGCAGGCGGCGGCCGCCGCCGACATCAACCGCTGGCTCGCGTCGGGGCGGCTGCGGGTGCCGATCGACCGCGTGCTCCCGCTCGACCGCGCGGCCGAGGCGCATGCCGTGCAGGAGGCCGCCACCGTCGGCGGCTCCGGGAGCCTCGCCGGCAAGATCGTGGTCGAGCCGTGACCGCCCGCTGCGGCCGGATGACGGTGGCGGCCGCCGTGGCCCTCCTGGCGACGCCCCTCGCCGTGCCGGCGACGGCGCAGGTCGCCGCGGATCGCGCGACGCCACAGCAGATCGTGTCGCCGGGACAGGTCGCCACCGGCATCTTCGGCCTCGAGGCGCGGGGCAGCCGGTTCGTCTACGTCTTCGACCGCTCGGCGAGCATGGCGGAGCCCGCCGGGCGGCCGCTGGCCCGCGCGAAGGACGAGCTCGTGCGGAGCATCGAGCAGCTCGGCGACGTGCAGCAGTTCTACGTCATCTTCTACAACGACCGCATGCAGCTGTTCACCGCCGCGGCGGCGCGGGGGCGGCTCGTGTTCGCGACCGACGAGAACAGGCGGTCGGCCCGCCGGTTCATCGAGTCGGTGCGGGCCGACGGGGGCACGCGACACGCGGAACCGCTCCTGGCCGCACTGCGGCTCTCCCCCGATGCGATCTTCATGCTCACCGACGGCCAGGAGGGGGACGATCTGACGGAGGACGAGCTGCGGCGAATCCTCGCGGCGGTCGGCCGCACCCGCTGCATGGTCGTGCAGTTCGGCGGCGACGGCGTCGAGCGATCCCCGCGGCTGGCCAGGCTCGCGGCGGAGTCGGGGGGCTCGTACAAGTTGGTCGACGCGACGGACGACTAGCTAGCTGGCTGCGGCCGCACAGCCTGCCGGATCGCAACTGCCTTTGAAACCGGCGCGTGTCATCCGGTGGGAAAACGTCCGGGGGGCTTTCTCCGCGGGCTCGATCGCTGGTGATGCGCGGGGCCGACCGTCCACTGTCATGGGTGCGCACGGTCGGTTCGTGCGTGTCAGGTGACGCACGGGGTCGCCCGTCCGCCGGCTTGCCGGATGGAAAGAGCACTGTGCCATCGCCTTGCCAGAACGAGTCGGATTGTGCGCCGCGCTCTCACCGCGGATCAGTACTTCCCCTTCGACCGCGTCGGCTCGGGCTGCTCGACCGCGGACTCACGGTCGCGGCGGATCTTGTCGAGTTCCTCCTCGATCGCCCCGATGCTTGCGGAGAGATTGGGGAACATCGTGCCGAACCGCGTCGTGCCCTCGACGGTGAGCGGCTCGGTGACCGGAGGCGCGGCGCCTGTCCGCGTGGGGCGGGCGCTGCCCTGCGCCGGCTGGCCCGATCGCTGCGGCACGCGGGCCTGCGGTGACGGCTGCCGCAGGGCGGGCTGCGTCGACGGCCGCACGCCCTGCTTCGGGGCCGTGGGCGCGGCGGAGGCCTGGGCGGCGCCGCGGGTGGTCGGCGGAAGCGGACGCACCGGGGCGGTCACCGTGGCGGCCCGCGTCGAATCCGGGCTGAATTTTTCGGCCGGCGGCGCCGGCGGCGCGAACGCCGTGTCGGCCTGGGTGGCGACGCGCTCGGGCACGACGAGATACCGACCCCCGGCCAGTCGCGGCGACGCGGGCCCCTTGCCGCCGGCGCCCGGCGCGGCCTTGGCGACAGGAGCCGATGGCACGGGTTCGGCGACGAGCGGCGCCGGAGCGGGCACGTCGGCCTGCTCGGGACGCGGGGCGGCCGACTCGGCCATCGGCGACACCTCCGTCAGCTCCGCCGGCCGGTCGTTGGTCGGCCGGGCGTCGATCGGCCGGTCGTTCGTCGGTGCGGGCTGCGGTTGCACGTCGGCAGACATCGTGGCGTCTGCCGATGCCGGGGTCTGCGGCACGGCCGCCGCGTCGACCACGCCGGCCGCGGGGGCGCTGGCGACGGCATCGCCCCCCTCCGTCTCGATCGTGTCGGCCTTGCCGGATTCGGTGCCGGCGACGGCGTCGTCCGGCAGGCTCCCACCGGCGGTCGCGGCGGGGACGACGGGCACCACGGCGCCGGGCGTCGGATCGATCGCAGGCACGTCGGCGGCTGTCGCGCCGGCCGGAGGCGCACTGACCGACGGCACGGTCGCCGCAGGTACGCTGACCGGCGGCATGCTGTCGGTGCGGGCCACGATGTCGGCCGGTGACGGCACGAGCGGCGCCGGCGCGGCGGCCGGGGCGAGCGCCACCCGCGGGGTCGGCTCGACCGGTGCCACCGCTACGGCGGCCGGCGGCACCGCCACGGCGGCCGGCGGCACCGCGACAGCGGCCGGCGGCACCGCGACAGCGGCCGGCGGCACCGCGACAGCGGCCGGCGGCACAGGCGCGGGGAGGCTGGCGGTCGGAACCGGTGTGACCGGACGCGGGGCCGGCGGCTCGGCCGCCGCCCACAGGTCGGCGTCGGCCGACACCGGCGCGGGCCGCGGCTGCGAGACGGGCGTGGCCACCGTCGACGGCGTCAGGGGCGTCGTCGTCGGCGTGGTGCTCGGCTGCGTGTGCGGTGCGACCGGTGTCGCGTCGGCCGCGGGCGTCAGCTGGATCGACAGGAGCGGCTGCCCTTCGCGGAGCGGATGCTTGAGCACGAGGCCGTTGAACGTGTCGTGGGCTTTGAGCGCCGTCGAGGGCAGCATCGCCTTGGGCCATTCGCGCAGACCCACGTCCCACACCGTCACCCGGCTGCCCTGCGGCAACGACCGCAGCGCGACGAAGATCGTCTCCGTCTCCACCCGCGGCTTCGACTGCGCCAGATGCACGTCGAGCACTCGATTCACCCCGACGGCCGCCGCCGCGCCGGCCACGAAGGCGGCCGCGAACACGGTGATGGCCCGCGGCCTCTTCGACCGGGGCGGGGTGGTGCGGGCGGACGGGTTTGTGCGCATGGTCGTTCCGTTCGTCGATGCCTTCACTCAGCCTCGGCCGACCTGCACGCGGCCGCGTTGGCCGCGCGGCCCGATCAGCGGAGGGTCGCTCGACGGACAAAATCGACATCCCCGGCCACGGGTGTGGAGCCGGCACGATCCCGGGGATCGTGACTTGCCAGAACGACGCAGACTCGCGCCCACGCGGGGCGGAAGCCACGCCCGCGGCCGCCCAGGCTTCCCCGCTTCGCCCATCGGGAAAAAGGGCGGGAAGACCTTGCCTTACCCCCGCGGATCGTCCGGCGGCCCGCCGGCGGCATCGGCATCGGTCGCCGTGGCGGGCGGGGCGAACATCGGGTCGGCCGGCGGCGTCAGGGGCGCGGGGATGATCGCCAGGAGCCGCCGTCCGCCGCCGGTGCGGTCGCGGAAGAAGGCGTCGCCCGCGGTGGAGGCCGGCGCGCCGGCGCAGCCGACGACGAGCATCGATCCGCCGGGAACCTCGGCCTCGATGGCCAGCTCCTCGAGCAGGTGGCGACGCTGCCCGGCCTCGAGCCGGAACATGCCCTCCTCGCCGACCCAGCTCCGCTCCACCGGCCCGTGCTTGATCGTCGGCGCCAGCCGCAGCCGCACCCGGCCGTCGGCCGCCGGCCAGGCGCGCAGCGCAAACAGCGGGCTGGCATCGCGGTAGGTCGTGCCGCGGACGGCGCCCTCCGCCCGCTCGAGCAGCACCAGTTCGCCGAGGCCCGTCGCGGCCAGCACGTCGCTCGACCGTCCCGGCAGCAGCCGCAGCACGTGGCGGACGAGCGCCGGGTTGTCGGGCAGCGCCGCCGGCAGCGTCTCGCCCGCCGCCGACGGTGGCGGCAGGAGTCGCGCGGCGATGTGCGGCGGCAGCCGCGCCGTCACCACGCCGGCCCGCAGCCCGTTGGCGGCGAGCCGCGTTCGCAGATCGTCGTCGAGCACCTGCTCGTCGACGAGGCCCCACAGCTCGTCCCCCATCACCCGGTCGTGCTCCTCGTGGCGGACGAAGACGAACTCCACCGGGATCGTGCGGGGCGCGGGCCGCGCCGACTCGGCCGTGACGGTCGCGGCGGCGGGATCGTGCGACAGTCCGGCGCGGCAGCCGGCCGCGAGGAGCAGGGCCACGAGAACGCATCCGAGACCGGTGGATCGGCCGCTCGAGTCCGCCACGTCACCGCTCCGGAGAATCCCGCTGCGGTCGAGCGGCCCCGCGCGGCGGGCGAACGCCCACCCGGTCGCCGGCGGGCTCGGGCGGTCGCGGCCCGCGGCGGGTGTGATCGCGCGGTCGAGCATGGGTCGCCGGATCCTGCCGGGCCTCGTGGGGGGCGGACGGTAGGGGGCCGGGCCGGCTCCTGTCAACGGCGGACGGACGGGGCAGACGGGGGGCACGGGGCGGGCGGGGAAGCGGTCGGCGAAAAACCCCGGCGCGGGGCTTCCGGCGACCGGTCAGGACACGGCCCGCACGGCGTTCGCGAACAGCGTCAGGCCCGCCCCCGCCGCCGACGGGTCGAGGCGGCCGCTCCAGGCCGGGTGCTGGATGGCGTCGATGAACCGCTCCGGGTGGGGCATGAGCCCGAGGATCCGCCCCGTCTCGTCGCAGGCCCCCGCCACGTCGAGGCTCGCGCCGTTGGGATTCGTGGAGCCGCCCGTGGCGTCGGCCGCGTAGCGCAGCACGAACTGTCCCGCGGCGTCGCAGGCGGCCAGGTCCTCCGGCGAACGCATCACGAACCGTCCCTCGCCGTGGGCCACGGGCAGTTCGAAGCGGTCCATGCCCTGCAGGAAGACGCAGCGGCCGGGCTTCGCCCGCAGGTGCACCCAGCGGTCGACGAACCGGCCCGAGTCGTTGTGCGCGAGGCTCGCCAGCGCCCCGCCCGACCGCGGGTCGGCGAGGAGCAGGCCGGTCTGCAGCAGCACCTGGAAGCCGTTGCAGATGCCGAGCACGAGTCCGCCCTTGTCGCGGAACTTCGCCAGCGCGTCGGCCAGCCGGCACTTCAGCTCCAGCGCGAAGATCCGGCCGCTGGCGATGTCGTCGCCGTAGGAGAAGCCCCCGGGGATGCAGAGGATCTGATAGTCGTCGGCGAGCGCGGGCCGCTCCGCGAGCGCCCGCACGTGCACCCGCCGCGCGATCGCGCCGGCCCGCTCGAAGGCGTGCGCCGTCTCGTGGTCGCAGTTGGTGCCGGGGGCCCGCAGGATGAGCGTGCGCGGTGCGAGCATGGTCAGATTCCCTCCCTCCGCCACGCCCGCGCCAGCCGGTCGAGCGGAATCACGGTCGCTGTGTCCGCCTGCGGCCCCGCGGACGCAGACACGATCTCGAGCCGGTCGTCGGACCGCACCTCGCCGATCCACGCCCAGGGCACCGCGGCCATGGCGGTCGCGAACCGCTCCGCGGCGGCGGCCGGCACCTCGCAGACGAAGCGGCCCGGTGTTTCGGCGAAGGCGCGGGCGAGGTCGGCCGCGAGGCCGTCGGCGGCGCCTGCGGCCGGGCCGGTGCCGCCGCCCGCGGCCGCCAGCCGCGGCATGCGGGCGAGATCGATCCGGGCGCCGCACCCGCCGCCGATCGCCATCTCGGCGACCGCCGCGGCCAGCCCGCCGTCGGAGCAGTCGTGGCAGGCGGCCAGGAGGCCGGCGCGGGCCGCGGCCGCCACCGCCGCGAAGACGGCGCGGCAGGCGTCGGCATCGACGCGGGGCACGTCTCCGCCCCGCACGCGGCCGACGACCTCGAGCTGGCTGCCCGCGGTCTCGCCGCCCGTGAGCCCCACGATCGCCAGCCGGTTGCCCGCCCGCTTGAGGTCGGGCGTGAGGCCGCGGTGGACGTCGTCCACCTGCCCCATCGCGGTGGCCAGCAGCGTCGGCGGGATCGACCGCTCGTGGTGGACGCCCGCGGCGTCGGTCCAGGCGAAGACGTTGTTGAGGCTGTCCTTGCCGCTGACGAACGGCGCGGTGAACGCGATCGCCATGTCGTGGCAGGCGCGGCAGGCCTCCACGAGCGTGCCCAGCGACTCCTCGCGGCGGGTGTCCCCCCAGCAGAAGTTGTCGAGCAGGGCGATCCGCGCCGGGTCGGCGCCGGCGGCGACGCAATTCGCGATCGCCTCCACGATGCCGCCGGCCGCCATCTGATAGGGATCGAGCGGGCCGAGCCGGTGGCGGAGGCCGACGGCGAGCACGATGCCGCGGTCGCGGCCGAGCACGCCGCGGATCACGGTGCCGTCGGCGGGGCCGCCCCCGGGGCCGAGCAGCGGCTTGACCACGCTCGCCCCCTGCACCTCGTGATCGTACTGCCGGATGATCCATTCCTTGCTCGCCACGTCGAACGCCGCGAGCACGTCGAGCAGGGAGGCCCCGAGCGAGTCGCCGGCGGCGATGGTCCAGGCCTGCGGCGCCGGGGCCGCGGGCGCGTGCCGCGAGGCGAGGCGGCGGCGGGGCCGCCCGTCGTGGAGGAAGCCGCAGTCGAGCTCGCCGGCCGTCCGCCCCTGCCAGCGGAGCACGAGCCGGCCCGAGCCGGTGAACGTGCCGATGGCGGTCGCCTCCACCCCCTCGTCGGCCGCGATCCGCCGCAGCTTCTCCCAGTCGGCCGGGGCCACCGCGAGCACCATCCGTTCCTGCGCCTCCGAGATCCAGGCCTCGGTGGCGGAGAGACCGTCGTACTTGAGCGGCACGCGGTCGAGGTCGACTTCGGCGCCGAGCGTGGCGGCCATCTCGCCGACGGCGCTCGAGAGGCCGCCGGCGCCGCAGTCGGTGATGGCGTGGAAGAGCCGCTGCCGCGACGCCTCGAGCACGAAGTCGGTGAGCATCTTCTCGTGGATGGCGTGGCCGATCTGCACCGCGCCCCCCGACTGGCTCTCGCTGGTGCTCGACAGCTCGATGCTCGAGAAGGTGGCGCCGTGGATGCCGTCGCGACCGGTGCGGCCGCCGGCCACCACGACCAGGTCGCCCGCCTGCACGGCGGCGTCGGCGGAGTTGCGTGGCATGATGCCCACGGTGCCGCAGAAGACGAGCGGGTTGCCGAGGTAGCCGGGATCGTAGGCGACGGCCCCGGCGATCGTGGGGATGCCCATGCGGTTGCCGTAGTCGCGGACGCCGGCCACCACGCCCTCGAGCAGCCGGCGCGGCGGGATGACGCCGGGGGGCAGGTCGGCGGCGGGCGTGTCGGGAGGGGCCACGCAGAAGACGTCGAGATTGGCGATGGGCCTGGCGCCCAAGCCCGTGCCGAGCACGTCGCGGATCACGCCGCCGAGCCCGGTGGCCGCGCCGCCGTAGGGCTCGATGGCGGAGGGATGGTTGTGCGTCTCCACCTTCACGCAGATGTCGTGGTCGCCGTCGAACCGCACCACGCCGGAGTTGTCGCGGAAGACGCTCACGCACCAGTCCCCCACGCCGAGCCGCTCGCGGATCCGCCGCGTGGCCGCGAACACCGTCTCCTTGAGGAGGTTGTCGTAGCGGACGGCGCCCGCCGGGCCGACGTGGTCGACGGGGCTGCCGAGCGTCTTGTGGCAGCAGTGCTCGCTCCAGGTCTGGGCGATCGTCTCGAGCTCGATCTCCCGCGGGTCGCGGCCGAGGCCGGCGAAGTGGTCGCGCACGGCCCGCAACTCCGCCGCGGAGAGCGCCAGGCAGCGGTCGCGGCTCAGCCGGTCGAGCGCCGCGTCGTCGAGCCCGGCCAGCGGCACCGTCTGCTCCGTGAACGTCCAGGGCTTTCCGCCGGCGAGCGTGCGGAGCGGCAGCGGGCCGATGACCACGTCGTGGATCGCCTCGCTCGCCAGCAGCTTCCAGGCCAGCCGCTCGGCGGCGGCGCGGTCGAGCGCCGGCAGCCAGTAGGTGCGCACGCTGCGGACCGCGGCGGGCCGCAGGCCGACCAGGCCGCAGGCCTCGAGCGCCGTCTCGCCGGCCGGATCGGTGACACCGGCGCGGGGGAGCACCCTGAGCACCGTCGGCAGGCCGGGCTGGCCCGCCTCGGCGGCCCCCGCCTCGGCGATCGTGAACGACTCGGTGACGGGATCGGCGAGCACCGTCGCGGCGAGCCGCTCGACGTCGGCCCGCGCGAGCTCCCCCTCGATGAGCCAGCCCGCGGCGGTGCGGGCGTGGCCCAGCCCCGCGATCCCCAGTTCGGCGGCGCCCGCCACCACCGCACGGGCGAGGTGGTCGGCGGCGGCGTCGCGCGGATGAACGTCAACTTCCCACAGCATCGCGATCTTCCTTGGCACGCGAGAGGAGCGCCACCAGCCGGCGGCGGTCGTTCGCCTCGAGGGCGACGCGGAACTTCTCCGTCACGCCGGCGATCCGCCCGAGCGCCCGGGCCACGCCGGCCCGGTTGTCGAGGAGGATGTCGGCCCAGAGGTCGGGATCGCCGGCCGCGATCCGGGTCGTGTCGCGCCAGCCGCCGGCGGTGAAGCGGCGGCACTCGGCCGGCGTGGCGGCGGCGATCGCGGCGGCCACGACGTGCGGGGCGTGGCTCGTCGCGGCGAGGATTCGATCGTGCTCGCGCGGCGGCATCGTGAAGACGGTCGATCCGAGCGCCGACCAGAAGCCGGTCACGGCGGCGACGTCGGCCGACGGCGTGGCGGCGGCGGGCGTGACCACGGTGACCCGGCCCACGAAGAGGTCGGCCGTGGCGGCGGCAGGCCCGCGACGGTGGCTGCCGGCGATCGGGTGGGCGCCGACGAACCGGCCCCGCGGTCCGGCGGCCCGGCGGCGGTGCCTCTCCCAGGCCGCCACGATCGAGCCCTTCGTGCTGCCCGCGTCGGTGACCAGCGTGCCCGGCCGCACGGCCCCGTCGACGGCGCGGAGCATGGCGGGGATCGTTCCCACGCCGGTCGCCACCACCACGAGATCGGCGGCGGAGGCCGCCGCGACGTCGGTGGCCGTGTCGTCGACGACGCCGAGCCGCCGCGCCTCGGCCAGCGACGCGGCCGACCGGCCGACGCCGATCACCCGCGTGGCGAGGCGGCGATCCTTGAGCGCCAGCCCGATCGAGCCTCCGATCAAGCCGACGCCCACGATCGCGACGGTTGGCCAGGGGGGCTTCATGGGACGGCGGCGGACGACGACACGGAGACGGCTAGGGCGGGCAGGCCGCCCGTTGTAGCAGATGGCCGTCGGGACGGCGGCGGCCCGTCGACAGCCCTGCGGAAAACCGGGCCGCGCGGTGGGAAAAGCCGCCCGGCGTCGCTCTCCGGATTGGTTGCGCACGGGACGTTCGCACGTTTCCGATGACGCCCGGGGCCGCCCGTCACCCCGCTCGCCGGACGTTCGCCTCCGCCTTCCAGGCTCCGGCTCACTCGAAGCCGGCTGCGCTTCGGCATCCTGCCTGCGCTTGCCGCCTACGCCGTCTCACGGGGCGACGGGCGGCCCCTTCACTCGAATGGTCGCGCACGGGTGGCTCGTGCGTTTCAGGTGACGCGCTGGGCCGCCCGTCACCCCGCTCGCCGGACGTTCGCCTCCGCCTTCGAGCGCGCCGACGGCGCCGCCAATGTCGCCGCCAACGTGTCCGCCAACGTGTCCGCCATGGGCCGCCGGCCGCTGCTCGTGGCTGCGGAGACGTCCGTCGCGCGGGTCGCCGTCCTCTCCGATGACGGCCAGGGCGTGTGCGACGCGGCGGTCGATCCGCGGGCGGTTCGGCATCGGGGCGGTGGTCGTGACCCTCGGCGAGCGGGGCATGGTCGTCGTCTCGGGAGGCGGCGAGGCCGTGATCCCGACCCGGGTGCGGCCGGTGTTCGACGTCACGGGCGCCGGTGACACGTGCGTGGCCATGCTCGCCGTCGCGCTCGCCGAGGGGACGCCGCTCGAGGAGGCCGCCCTGCTCGCCAACGCGGCCGCCGGGGTGCAGGTGTCGCGCGTCGGTGCCGCGCGGATCACGCGCGGCGAGGTGCTCGCCGCGCTGGCCGACCAGTCGCTCGCGGCCGGCGGCAAGGTGCTCGGGATCGAGGCGCTCGGCCGCGTCGTCGCGCAGGCCCGCAGCGGGGGCATGCGGATCGGCTTCACCAACGGCTGCTTCGACATCCTCCACCACGGCCACGTCGCGCTCCTCGAGGCCGCTGCGGCGGGTTGCGACGTGCTCGTGGTGGGCGTCAATTCCGCCGCCTCGGTGACCAGGCTGAAGGGGGCGCCGCGGCCCTTCGTGACCTCCGCGGCGCGGCAGGCCGTGCTGGCGGGCCTGTCGAGCATCGCGTGGGTGTGTGAGTTCGACGACGACACGCCGCTCGAGCTGATCCGGGCGATCGAGCCCGACGTGCTCGTGAAGGGGGGCGACTACGACGTCGCCGGCGTCGCGGGGGCCGACATCGTGCTGGCCCGCGGCGGCCGCGTGGTGACCCCGCTGTTCGTGCCGGAGGCCTCCACGACGAACATCGTCGGGCAGATCCTGGCGTCGCGGAAGGCCGTCCCCTGATCGCGCCTGTGGCCGCCGCGGGTATCATCGGGTCGCCGCGGAGGCCACGCCCCTGTTCACCCGTCGCGAGATGCCGTCGCCGATCCTCGCCGACATGCTCGCGCGGCTGGCCACCGCGCTGGCGGCCGGCATCGACCTGCGGCGCGCCTGGCAGGGGGAGACGGGCCGCGTGCCCGCCGCCTGGCGGGGCCGCATGGACGCCGTCGGCAAGGCGCTCGCCGCCGGCCGGCCGCTCGGCGACGCGCTCGCCGCCGCCGGCGACACGTTTCCGCCGCTCGTGCGCGGCATGGCGGGCGTGGGCGACCGCACCGGTCGCGAGGTGGAGTGCCTGCGCGACGTGACCGACGCCCTGCGGCGCGGCGTGCAGTTCCGCCGCGGGCTGCGCCGGAGCCTCGCCGGCCCCGCGTTTCAGTTCGCCGTGGCGCTGGCGGTCGTCGGCTTCCTGATCCTGATGGCGGGCATGACGCACCGCGACATCCTCGGCATCGGCCTGCGCGGCGTGCGCGGGCTGTGCGTCTATCTGGCGGGCGTCGCCGGCGCCATCGCGGTGGGCCGGCTCCTGCTCGCCGCGGCCGTGGCCGACTGGCGGCGTCGCGGCCCGGTGCGGCGGGTGGTGGAGATGGTGCCCGTGGTGGGGCCGGCGCTCCGCGCGGCGGAGGCCGCAGCCTGGTGCCGGGCGGCGTCGCTGGCGAGCGCCGCCGGCCTCGACGCGGGGCGGGTGGCGTCGCTCGGCGCCGCCGTCGCGCCGGGACTGGCCGTCGACACCGCCGCCCTCGAGGAGCGGCTGCGGGTGGGGGACTCGCTCGCCGAGGCACTCGACCGCACCCGCCGGTTTCCCCACCGGCTGCTGGAGATGGTCGCGGTCGGGGAGGCCACGGGCACCACCGCGGAGACGCTCGACCGGCTCGCGGACGACTACGACCGCGACGCCGCCGACGGCCTCAAGGCCGCGATCCGCGGGATCGGGTTTCTCGTCTGGGCCGCCGTGGCCGCGCTCATCGGGCTGCTCGTGGTGCGGATCTTCTCCGACTACGTGGCGGCGATCCGTCAGGCCGCGTCGTGAGGGTGCCCCCCGGCGCATGCACGGTCCGTGAACCGCCGCCGCACGGGCCGGCGACCGTCACAACCGGCTCATCTTTCCGGATGGGCGGATCGGCGGCCGGTTTTCTCCGATAATGACCGGAGCCCGATCCCGCCGGGGAGCGCGGCGGCCCGGAGCCGGTCGTCGCCGGGCCGTTTCCCCGCCGTCGCCGAGCCGCAGCCGAGCCGCCGCCATGCAGCCTCCACGATCTTTCCGCCGCGGCGTCGCGCCAGCCGCGGCACGATGCCGGCGGCCGACGGCCCGGGCGCTCCTCGGCCCGCTCGCCGTGGCCATGCTCGTGTCGTCGTGGCGGGCCACGGCGGCCGGCGAGACCCCGTCGGCCGGCGACTCGACGGCGCCGTCGCAGCACGAGGTGATGACGGCCCGCGGCTTCGTCCGCTACCGCAGCGCCTGGCGGACGACGCAGGAGATCGAGCTCATCGAGCGGGCCGAGCGCGCGGGGGACGCGCAGCGGGAGTGGACGGCCCGGCTCGAGCGGCTGCGAAAACGGCTCGACACTCCCGCGCAGGCCGCGGGGGCCGCCGAGGAGATCCGCGAGATCTCCGATCCTGCCGCCGTGCCCGCCCTGGCCGCGGCCCTCGCCACCGAGCCGCAGCCCCGCGTGCGGGCCTGCTACGTCGAGGCGCTGTTTCACGTGCGGGCCGCCGAAGGGGCGGCCACGCTCGTGGTCGTGGCGATCGACCACGTCGATCCGGAGACCCGCGCGCTGGCCGTGGAGCGGCTGGCGGCGATCGGACGGGACGCGTTCGTGCCGCCGTTCGTGGCGGCGCTCGCCGGTGACGACAACGCCCGGATCAACCGCGCCGCCGAGGCGCTCGGCCGCCTGGGCTCGACGGCGGCGGTCGCGCCACTGATCGACGCGCTCGAGACCGAGCACGTGGTGATCGTCGGCGACGGCGGGGCGGCGGGCTCGATGTCGGCCACGTTCACGCCGTCCGGCGGCGGGCTGTCGATGGGGGGCGGGCCGAAGCGGCGGAAGCAGCGGGTGCAGAACCAACGGGTGCTCGAGGCGCTCGTGACGCTCACCGGGGCGAACTTCGAATGGAACGCCACCGCCTGGCGGGTCTGGCTGGCCAGCCGGCAGACGCCCCCCGACTTCGACCCGCGCCGCGGGTGACCTGCGGCGCGCATGACCTGCGCCGCTGGTGACCTGCGCCGCTGGTGACCTGCGCCGCGGCGGCGCGTTCAGGCCGCCCTGTCGGTGGGGATCGCGGCCGGCAGGGGCGCGGCCCGCCGCCGCTTCGGAAACCACTCCGCGTCGAGCACGAGCGTCGCCACGCGGTTTTCCAGGTTCGGGCGGAAGATCACGAGGAGCAGCACCGGCAGGAACCAGGCCATGAAGAGGCCGCCGTTGTGCGCCTTCCAGAACTGGCTGCCGACCAGCACCGCCGCCGTGCAGCTCATGAGCGTGCCGAGGTTCTTGGGCGCCGGCCAGATCGCCAGCGTCGAGATCATCGCGACGAAGGCCGCCAGCACCGGGAGCCTGAAGACCGCGTCGTTGTAGGGGAGGGCCCAGAAGCCCTCGAGCGAGACGGCGTTGGGGAAGATCCAGCCGAACATCTGCCGCAGCTGCCCGACGAACACCATGAGGCTTGGCGAGCTGCACCAGAGCCCGACGACCAACGCCCCGAGCGCCGCGGCCACGCCCACCGCGAAGCGGCGGATGCCCCGCTGCCAGTAGAAGCCGCACCACAGGGGCAAGAGGAAGACGGGATAGTAGATCGTGCCGGTGGCCAGGCCGATGAGCGCCCCCGAGATGAAGGGGCGGCGGTAGGCGGCGATCGCCCAGATGACGAGCGCCCCGGGCAGGGCGTGGTCCACGCGGCCGGTCATGATGGCGGTGTAGGGCAGGAGCAGGTAGAGCACCGCCGCCGCGATCCCCAGCCGCACGGCCTCGAAGTGCCGCCAGGCGATCACGATCATCCCCGAGACGATGGCCAGCTGCGACAGGATCGCCATCACGCGGGCCGTGGTCTCGTGGACCAGCCGCCGCCGGCCGTCGCCGGAGTCGCCCGGCTCGGCGGTGTCGGGGTCGGGGGAGAAGAGCCGCTGCGTCGAGATCTGCGGCAGGAGGAAGAGCAGGGGATAGCCGGGCCCGAGCCGCGAGAGCTGGTCGGCGTCGACTGCGGCCTCGCCCACCTTGAGTTTGGCGGCGGCCGCGGCGCCGGCCACGTCGTCCCGCTGCGGCCGCGTCGTGATCACGTTGGCGAGCAGAAACACGAGCAGCGAGATGCCGAGGAAGACGAGACCGCCGACCGTGAGGTTGGGGTCGAGCAGCGGGCGGCGGACCATCAGGGAATCGAAGAGCATCCGCACGAGGAACACGGCCGAGACCGCGAAGATCCACACGTAGCCGAGCTGCTGCGCCGCGGCGCTGGCCTTGTAGCCGCCGTACTCCACCGCCAGCAGCCCCGGGGCCAGGAGGATGAGCCCCACGAGGTCGAGGTTGCGCATGCTCCAGACGCGGTTGAACTTGAAGAACAGCGCGATCGACAGGAGCGACGACAGATAGAACCAGGTCGTGGGATTGACCCGGTAATAATGGAAGAGGATGTCGCTCATGCCGGCGGTCCTGACCGACCTTGGGTGCGGGCGGCTCGTACGACCCGCCCGACACGGCCGCCCGCCCGGAAGGGGGCCGGGGGGACCGCGTGAGCCGATCATCGACGACGGGCCACCGCGATGCGGGCTGCGGGGGCGGTGCACCTTCGGCCGCGCTCCGTCCGGGAGTATAGGGCAAATCCGGCGGCGCTGCGGCGGCGCCGGGCCGCCGACCGCCGCGACGCGGGACCAGGTCCGCCGCCGAAAAGGGCCGTTTTCCGCCCGATTTCAGGACACGAAAAAAGCCCCGGCCGTTGGGCCGGGGCTTTTCCCGTTGCTGCAGCAGGCTGCATCGTGACAGCGGCGCGCGTGACAGCGGCGCCACCGCGCCCCTGTCGCGAGCGATCACTCGTCGGTGACGCTCTCGGCACCGCTGCGGGTGACGAGCGCCGCGAACACCTGGATCGTGATCCCGTCGGAGAGCGCCTTCACCGAGCCGTCGCCGTAGCCCACGTTGACGATGCCCGTGTGGAAGGAGAACGGGTTGCCGGTGCCCTCGGTGCCGAACGGCGCGGAACTGAAGGGCGCCGTGGACACCCGCTCCCCGTTGGAGGCGTTGATGGCGACGACGGCGTTGGTGCCGACGGTGAGGCCGTCGGCCGTGGTACCGCCGAAGGAGAAGTCACTCGCGGGCCGGCACCAGCCGCCGCCGTTGACGATCGCGTCGTTGGCCGTCGGCGACGAGCCCACCGTGCGCAGGCCGCGGACGTAGTGGAAGGGCCGGCCGGCCGACTCGGCCAGCGCGATCGTCTTCGAGAGCCCGTCGGTGCACATCGCCGGCGTGATTTTCGCGGTGCCGGTGTAGTCCTTGGAGAGGAATCCGTCGCCGGGCATGTTGGCCTTGTTGCCGTCGCCGCCGCTGGCCGTCGTGCTGCGGGCCTGCGGGTTGGCCCCGGAATACTTCACGGTCGCGCCCGGCGTGCGGGGATCGACGAACGTCGTCGGGGAGTAGTCGGTCGTCGCGCAGAAGAGCCCGTTGGTCGCGAAGCCGTTGCCGGCGGAGTTGACCACGGCGAGCGCGCCGTCCGTGGGAAAGGCGAAGGGCTGGGTGGACGACTGCGGGTCGGCGTCGAACGAGATGCCAGTCGTCGGATCGGACGGGCACTCGAGCGACTTCAGCCGCGTGTTGACGAGCACGGCGTTGGGCACCGTGAAGCCGGTCGTGCCCGTGGCGGTGCTCCAGTTGAAGTTGTTGTCGTAGTTGTACTTGTTGGCCAGCTGCTGCTCCTCGAAGAAGCCGAGGCAGCGGGTCACCCAGGAGAGCCGCTTGATGCCCGCCGGGGGCCGCGTGCTGTTGGGCAGCACCCGCTGGGCGCTCGCGAAGTTTTGGATCACGAGGCCGTTCTGCTTGAGGTTGTTCTGGCAGGAGCTGCGGCGGGCCGCCTCACGGGCGCTCTGCACGGCCGGCAGGAGCAGGCCGACGAGCGTGCCGATGATCGCGATCACCACGAGCAACTCCACCAGCGTGAAGCCGGCCGGGCGGCGCGGTGCCGATCCGGAAGACGCGGGGGAAGGGGCATGCGCCGGGGAAGCGGAAAGACCGGTGAAACGGACGAACGTCGACATCAGGAACTCCTCGAAAGGAAGGAAACGGATCGCAGGAAAAACGGAGAAAACGTCTGGGGAAACAACAACTTCAGGAAAGCCGTCGCGTCCTCCGGTGCGTCCGGTCGGTGTCGCGTAAGAATCGTGGTCGGTGTGCCGTCGGGGTCGCGTGGTGCTGATGCGTGCTACAGGAGTAATCCAGCAAATGCCATGCCGTGGCGCGGGGCAATCGCCCCGCGCCGGGTCATTTTCCAAACCTCGTCTTTTCGGTGCGCTCGATCTGCACCACCTTGCCGTCCTGGACGATCGCCAGCACGGAGCCATACCGCAGGCCGCGGAGCGCGTCGCCGATCCGGGGCAGCGCCTGGTCCGGCGACGCCGGGCCACCGGCGGCCCCGGTACGATCCGCGCCGCGATCGGCATTGCCGAGAGTCGTGCCATCGCGGTCGGTGCTCGGAGGGGCGGCGGGTTCGTTGTCGGCGGCCATGGGGCGGTCCTTGATGGGGCCCGATCGCCGCGGGGCGGCCGTCGGGACGACGCGGTCAGATCTCGTATTCGGGTCCGGGGAGGAAAACGCGGGCGCGACGGGGGGTGATCGAAATCTCCTGGCCGGGCTCGAGCGCGAGCGACCGGGCCGTCTCGGCGGGAAGATCCACATGCAATTCCGATTCCGAACCGTGCGGCCGGCAGGCCACGCGGGTGATCGCGCCCGAGCGCACCACGCGGAGCACGCTCGCCGGCAGGCTCGTGCCCCCGTTGGTGCCGCCGTTCGCGGCGCTGCCGACGCGGGCAGGACCGGCGGGACCGGCCGCGCGGCGGATGTCGAGCTCGTGCGGCCGCAGGTAGACGCGGGCTTCCTGGGCCTGGCCCTCCGGGCAGTCGGGCAGCTCGATCGGGATGCCGTGCCAGAAGGCGCGGCCGTTCTCGACGCGGCCGTGGAACACGTTGACGTTGCCGAGGAAGTCCATCACGAACGGCGTGGCCGGGTGGTCGAAGACGGCGTCGGGCGTGCCCCGCTGCTCGATGCGGCCGTGGTTCATCACGACCACCTCGTCGGCCAGTTCGAAGGCCTCTTCCTGGTCGTGCGTCACGAAGACGCTCGTCATGCCGATCTCGTCGTGCAGCCGCCGCAGCCACTGCCGCAGCTCCACCCGCACCTTCGCGTCGAGGGCGCCGAAGGGCTCGTCGAGCAGGAGGATTTTCGGCCGGATGGCCAGGGCCCGCGCCAGGGCCACCCGCTGCCGCTGTCCGCCGGAGAGCTGCGCCGGCCGCCGGCCGCCGAGCCCATCGAGCCGCACCAGCCGCAGCAGTTCCTCCACGCGGGCGGTCACCTCGGGGCCGGGCACCTTCCGCACCCGCAGGCCGAAGGCGACGTTCTCGAACACGCTCATGTGCCGGAAGAGGGCGTAGTGCTGGAACACGAAGCCCACCTCCCGCTGCCGGGCGTGGCGGTCGGTGATGTCGACGCCGTCCTCCTCGATCGTGCCCGCGTCGGCCGATTCGAGGCCGGCGATGATCCGCAGGAGCGTGGTTTTGCCCGAGCCGGAGGGGCCCAGGAGCGCCACGAGCGCGCCGTCGGCGACGTCGAGGGAGACGTCGTCGAGGGCGCGGAAACTGCCGAACGCCTTGGAGATGCCGCGGGCGTGGATGCTCATGCTGCCGACCCCTGGAGGTTGTCCTGTGAGGGTGAATCTTCGACGGTGCGGGCGGCGGCCAGGTCGCGCGACTCGGCCTCCATCCGCCGCTCGATGACGAACTTGGCCACCAGCGTGACGAGCGCCAGCCCCGCCAGCACGCTGGCCACCGCCATCGACGCCGGCGTGCGGTATTCCTGGAAGAGCTTCTCGACCCGCAAGGGCATCGTGTCGGTGGCGCCCGCGATGTGGCCGCTGACGACGTAGACCGCGCCGAACTCGCCCATCGCGCGGGCGTTCGCCAGCACGATCCCGTGCAGGAGCGCCCAGCGGATGTTGGGCAGCGTGATCCGGGTGAAGACCTGCCAGCCGCCGGCGCCCAGGCTCACGGCCGCCATCTCCTCGTCGGGGCCGATCGCCTCCATCACCGGGATCAGCTCGCGGACGACCAGCGGCAGCGTGACGAACGTGGTCGCGAGCACGAGGCCCGGCCAGGCGAAGATGATCTTCCACTGGAGCCACGCGAGCGTGGGCCCGAGCAGCCCGAGCCGCCCGAAGATCAGCACGAGCGCGAGCCCCGCCACCACCGGCGACACGGAGAAGGGCACGTCGACGAGCGAGATGAGGAGCGACCGGCCGGGAAAGCGGAAGCGGGCGATGAGCCAGGCCGCGGCGACGCCGAAGATCGTGTTGACGGCCACCGCGACGGGGGCCACGGTGAGCGACAGCCAGATCGCGTGCCGCGTGTCGGGATCATGGACGAGCGCGGCCCACCAGGCGGACGCGCCGTCGGCGAAGGCCTCGGCGAACACGGCGGCCAGCGGCACCACGATGAACAGCCCGACGATCGCCGCCGCCGCGGCCACGAGCGCGGCCGACCACGCGGCCGGGGCGTCGACGGTGTGGCGGCGGGGGGCGTGCATGCGGGGGGCTTCCTCGGGGCGGGCCGTCAGTGGGAGCTGGCGGCGAGCCGCTGCTGGAGGGCGTTGACGACCACGAGCAGGACGATCGACAGCGCGAGGAGCACGACCGCGATCGCGGTGGCCTCGGCGTAGGCGTATTCCTCGAGGCGCGAGACGATCAGCACCGGCGCGATCTCCGTCTTGAACGGCATGTTGCCGGAGATGAACACCACCGAGCCATACTCCCCGAGCGCCCGCGCCAGCGAGAGCGCGAAGCCGGTCACCACCGCCGGCAGCAGGGCCGGCAGGACGACGCGGAGGAAGGTCTGCAGGCGGCTGGCGCCGAGGATCCGCGCCGCCTCCTCCGACTCGCGGTCGAGGCTCTCGATGACCGGCTGCACCACCCGCACCGCGAACGGCAGGCTCACGAACACGAGCACGAGCACGATGCCGAGGAACGAGTAGGCGCCCTTGATGCCCGCCGGCACGAGGAAGCGGCCGAGCCAGCCCTTCTCGACGTAGAGCGACGAATAGACGAGGCCGGCCACGGCCGTGGGCAGCGCCAGCGGCACGTCCACGAGGGCGTCGAGGATCCGGCGGCCCGGGAACGGCACGCGGACGAGCACCCAGGCCACGAGCAGCCCCATGAGCGAGCTCGCCACCGACGCCAGGAACGACGCCGAGAGCGACACGGCATAGGCGGCCCGTGCCCGCGGCGTCCAGGCGGCGGCGAGGAAGCCGGCGGGGCCGAGCGACGCGGCCTTGAACACGAGCACCGCCAGAGGGAGGATCACCAGGCAGGTCATCACGAGCGAGGTGATCGCGGCGCTCGTGCCGAAGCCGGGGAGCACGGCGGCCTGCCGGCGTCGCCGCGGCCGCGACGCGTCACGGACGCCGCCGCCGGAAGGCTGGCGCAGGGAAGGGGTGGCTGCAGGGGATGCGAAGGCGATCATGGACGGCTTGGGTGCGGTCATCGGGCACGGTTTCGGGTGTGGGGCTCGGCGGCGTGCCGGCGGGCGATCGGGCGTCAGTGCGCGGCGGGCTGATAGATGGCGTCGAACACGCCCCCTTCGCCGAAAAACGTCTTCATCGCCGTCTCCCATCCCCCCACCGAGGCGATGTCGAACGTCTCCACCGCGGGCCACGATTGTCCCTCCGCCGGCGGCGGCGGGTTGTCGCCCCACGGGCGGAAGTGGTGCCGGGCGGCGATCGCGCGTCCCTCGGGCGAGTAGAGGAAGCCGAGATAGGCCTCGGCCGCGTGCCGCGTGCCCTTCCGGTCGACGTTCGTGTCGACGACCGCGATCGGCGGGTCGACCCGGATCGACCGCGGCGGGTAGACGATTTCGAGTTCGCCCTTCGACTCCTCCACCTCGAGGTGGGCCTCGCTCTCGAACGTCAGGTGCACGTCGCCGATGCCCTTCTGCGAGAAGGTGGCCGTGGAGCCGCGGGCGCCGGTGTCGAGCACGGGCGTGCGGCGGTAGAGCTCGGTGACGAACTTCCGCGCGTCGTCCGCGGTTCCCCCGGCGGCGAGCGTCGCCCCCCAGGCGGCCAGGAAGCTGTACTTCCCGTTGCCCGAGGTCTTGGGATTCGGGGTGATGATCGCGATGTCGTCACGCACGAGGTCGGGCCAGTCCCCGATGCCCTTGGGATTGCCCTTGCGAACGACGAACACGACGAGCGAGTGGAACGGCACCGATGCGTTGTCGTAGCGGTCCTGCCAGTCGGGCCGCGCGAGGCCCGCTTTCGCGACCGCCTGCACGTCGGGCCAGACGGCCAACGTGACGACGTCGGCGTCGAGCCCGTCGATGACGGAGCGGGCCTGGCTGCCCGACGCGCCATGCGACTGCTTGATCGACACCGGGCGGCCGTGCTCGGCCGCGTAGAGCTTCGCGAACGCGGTGTTGACGTCGCGGTAGAGCTCGCGGGTGGGGTCGTAGGAGACGTTGAGCAGCTCGATGGCCGATGATCCGGCCGCGCCGCCCCCCTCCGGTCGCCCGCCGCAGCCAAGGGCCCCGGCGACGATCGCCACGCCCGCCACCAGCCTCACCGGTATCCGAAACGTCATGAAAGTCCTTCTCCTGTGCCCTCACTCTTCGGCAAAACGCATGCCGCTGGCACAGTCGGAATAAAAGTCACCGCCGTTTTCCCAGTTCAACACTCTCTTCCGGGGTGGCGGGCATGCTCGGCGGACCGAGCGCGACCTGTCAGGGGTAAGGACAGCGTTTTCCTCGGTTTCTCGCCGTTTTTGCGGTCGCGGGCGGCGATGGTCGGTGATCCGGTCGCGGCCAAGCAGAGACGACTCAGCCCGGCGCCACGTCGGCACGGGGATTGCGGATGAGGGTTTCTGGCAAGATAAATGGACTTGGCCGTTGTATTTGACGGTTTGTGGCCGTGATATGTTTAGGGCGACCCGTCTTATTTCAAGGCCTTTGAGGCAACTCCGTTGGTGAACGCCGACGACCTTCTGTCGGACGTGTGGCGAGAAGCCTGCCGGCACATCGAGATCCAGTCGTCGACGACGGCGATCGCGACCGCCGTCGCGCGGCGTCTGCCGCTGCGCGCGATTGCCGTGCTCGGCGTGGACGCGGTCAATCGGACGATCGAACCGCTCGCCGTCGGCACGGTGCCGGGGGGCGCGCGGCTCGTGCCGCGTCCCCAGGACGTGCCGGCCGCGCACGTCGAGCCGCTGCTCGCCTGGCTGCAGGACGGCGACGTCGTCGAGCCCGGCGGCGTTCGGGCCGCCGACGTCGCCTGGCTCGCCGGCTGCCTGCCCGACGAACTCGGCGACGGGCTGATCGTCGGCCCGCTCCGTCCCGACCGCGTCAACGCGGCGCCGAGCCCGGCCGCCGACGCCCGCGGCGGGCCGGCGGGCGACGGCGCCGCACGTCGGTCGCGCCGCCGCACCACGCGCGGGAACGGAAAGCCGGGCGGACGCTTTCCCGACGCGGCGGGCATCCTCGTGCTCGTGCCTGGGGCGGGGAGGCGGTTCGAGGCGGACCATGTGACGATCGCCCGCCAACTGCTCGAGCCGTTCGCGGTGGCGCTCGACAACGACGCCCGCATGCACGAGCTGCGGTCGCTGCGCGAGGCCGCCGAGGCGGACCGCCAGACGCTCCTGTCGCGGCTCGGCAAGCAGGACGTCAACGAGGACGTGGTCGGCGCGAAGACGGGGCTGCGGCACGTGATGGAGCGGGTGGAGCTGGTCGCGCAGTCGGACGTGCCCGTGCTGATCCTCGGCGAGACGGGCACCGGCAAGGAGGTGGTGTCGCGGGCGATCCACACCCGCTCCAAGCGGGGCGAGGGGCCCTTCATCCGGGTGAATTGCGGGGCGATTCCGCCCGAACTCGTCGATTCGCAGCTCTTCGGCCACGAGAAGGGAAGCTTCACCGGCGCCTCCGAGCAGCATCAGGGCTGGTTCGAGCGGGCCGACCGCGGCACGCTGTTTCTCGACGAGATCGGCGAGCTGCCGCTGCCGGCGCAGGTGCGGCTCTTGCGCGTGCTGCAGGACCACCAGATCGAGCGCGTGGGGGGGAAGTCGCCGCTGCGGATCGACGTGCGGATCGTCGCGGCGACCCACCGCGATCTGTCGGCGATGGTGAAGGAGCGGACGTTCCGCGAGGATCTGTGGTACCGCGTGAACGTCTTTCCGATCCTGCTGCCCCGGCTGCGCGAGCGGCTCGAGGACATTCCCGCCCTCGTGCGGCACTTCGCGCAGCGGGCCGCCGTCCGGTTCGGCCTGCCGCCCGTCGAGCCGAGCGCGGCCGACCTGCAGCAGCTCGCGGCCTACGACTGGCCGGGCAACATCCGCGAACTCGGCGCCGTCATCGACCGGGCCGTGATCCTCGGCGCCGGCCGCACGCTCGACGTGGGCGTCGCGCTCGGCTTGAGCCGGCAGCAGCGGCCCGCGGCCGCGCCGCCCTCCGAGGCGACGCTCTACGAGGTCATTCCGGAAAGCCCGCCGGACGACCCGCGGCGGGCGGCGGCCGCGTCGGGGGAGATCGTGTCGCTGGCGACGGCGATGCGGCAGCACATCGAACGGGCGCTCGCGAGCACCCGCGGCCGGATCGAAGGGAGGCGGGGCGCCGCCGCGATCCTCGAGATCAATCCCCACACGCTCCGCGCCCGCATGCGGAAGTTGGGGGTCGATGCCGACCAGTTTCGCGACTGAGCCGCGACGGCCGCCGCGGCCATGGTGCGGGCTCCCGCCGCTTCCTGAAGGCGTCGCCGCACACCCTCGCGGATCGGGCCCGCAGATTCGGAACGAACGCTTTTCGCATTCGTTTCCGACACAGGGAGCGGTTTGGCACGGCTTTTGCCGAAGTTCTCCATGTTGTCTGTTTTCGCTCGGGTCGATCGAATCTCTGCATCGCTGATCGGAGTCGTTGCCGTGGCGTGGTCGTGGTGTCGCAACTGTCGCGGGTGTTGTCGCCGGTGTCCCCGGCCTGCCCGCCGCCGTTGCGTCCCCCGTCGAACGAGCCACCCGCACACCCCGCACACCCGATCATGCACGCCCACCACGTTCCCGCCGAAGCCACGTCTCCCGCCGCCGTTCGCGGCCCGTCCGCCCGCCTGACCGCGATCGCGGTCAGCCTCGCGGCCGGCCTCCTTCTCCCCGGCACCGCGGCGTCGCCGGCCACCGCCTTCCGGGACTCGGCCGCGGAGGCGGCCCGCCCGGAGGCGATCGCCTGGAGCCGTGACGACCTCCGCGCCGTCGCGAAGGAGGCCTACGTGTGGGGCTGGCCGCTGGCCTACGTGCACCACTGCCGGCGGCAGCTCGACAACGTGCCTTCCCACGGCCAGAGCGGGGGCATGCCGGTGGCGCCGCCCAACCGGCTCTCGATGCTCGTCGACCGGATCTCGCCGCGGGCGTCGGCCGTGCCCTGCCCGAATCAGGACGTGATCTACGGCTTCGGCATGTTCGACCTCGGCGAGTCGGCGGTCGTGCTGCAGGTGCCCGACTTCGGCGACCGCTTCTGGCTCTACCAGCTCGGGGATCAGCGGACCGACGGCTTCGCCGACGTGGGCGCCATGTACGGCACGCGGCCGGGATTCCACCTCGTGGTCGGGCCCGGCTGGGAGGGCCCCGTGCCCGCGGGCATCACCGCGGTCCATCGCTCGCCGACGCGGTATGCCTTCTGCATCCCCCGGGTGTTCTTCTCGGCGGCGGCGGGCGATCGCGACGCGGCGCTCCCCGCCGTCAACGCGATCATGGCGTATCCCCTCGACGAGTTCACCGGCACCATGCAGACCCGCGACTGGACCCGGCTCCGCTGGTTTCCCCGTCTCTCCGCCGCGGGCCGCCGCGGCCGCGGCGTCGAGCCCGACACCTTCTTCGAGACGCTGCCCGCCGTCCTCGACGAGGTGCCGCCGCTGCCGGGCGAGGAGCGGCTCTACGCCCGGCTCCGCCGGCTCGTGCGGGAGATCGAGGAGGAGCCGGCACTCGCCGCCGTGGCGATCGAGGCGGCCGCCGATGCCGAGCGGGAGGTGGTGGGGCCGTTGTTCGAGTTTCGCAACATCGGCCGGCCGCTGCCCGGCCACTGGACGACGCTCGTCAACGGCGCCGCGTTCGGCACCGACTACCTGACGCGGACGGCGGTGGCGAAGTCGAACGTGTTCGTCAACCGGCACCGCGAGACGAAATACTATTATCAGGATCTCGACGCCGCCGGCGTGCGGCTCGACGGCAGCCGCGAGTATCGGATCATGTTTCCCGCCGGCTCGCTCCCGCCGGCGCGGGGCTTCTGGTCGCTCACGGTCTACGACGCCGCGCATGTGCTGCCCCAGGGATGCACCGGCCGGCATGCCGTCGGCTCGCGGGATGCTGACCTCGTGTTCGAGGCGGACGGCTCACTGACGGTCGTCGTCGGGCCCGCCGCTGACGACGGCGAGGACCGGCCGGCGGATGCGACGGGCACGCCGGCGAACCGGCTCGTGGCACCCCCGGGACCGTTTTCGCTCTATCTGCGTCTCTACTGGCCGGCAGCCGACGCGCTCGACGGCTCGTGGGTGCCGCCCGCGGTGCAGCCGGGCAGGATCCGGGTCGCGTCGCTGCTTCACAAAACGCGCGATGCTGGCTGACGGGTGTGGATAAGGATGAACAGCCTGCTGGATCGCAGGGATGCGATCACAAGCCGCAGGCTTTCGCGGCAGCATGGCCGCAGCACCCGTGTCAACCGCCGTTTTCATCCCTCGAAAAACGTGCGGAGGACTTTTTCCGTGGGGCTTCGCAGGCAGGGGGCAACGACCCATGCACCCGATCTGAGCCGCCGCCATCTGGTTGCAAACCGAAAGTTCGATTCCGGTGATGCAAGGATGATTGTCAGGGGTGGGCTTCGCGGAGCGGTGGTTTCGGCGATCGAGCGGTCCCCCGGCAGTGGCGCTGCTCGGCCCGAGGCAGTGCAGCAAGACGACGACGGGGCTTCTCGGTGGCCGACGTGGGGCCTCGCGGTGAGCGTCCGCTCCGGTAGCGGGGCGGGTTCTGCGATCGTTCGTCGCCGCCGCCGACGCGGCGAGCTTCGCCTGGCGCAGCGACGTCGTCCGCAGCTTCATCGAGCGGGATTTCGGCACGCTCGGGCTTGGGGCGACTCCGGCCTCGCTCCGCGGGCTCCGGAGGATGGCCCCCACCTGCCTTCCCTGCCGGCTCGCGCCGGGCATCGAGGCGATGTCCCTGTCCGACGCGATCGCCGTGGCGGAGGCCGACAGGCCGCAGTGACGCGTGCCTGCCGCGGGCGGGCCGACGCCGTCGAGCGGATCGCCCGCGGTCACTCGCCGTTGCGCCGGTAGCGGAAGGCGTCGCTCCGCACCACGGCGACGACCATCGCGGCGAAGCGGTCGTCGTCGGCCGCCGCCTCGACGACGGCGCGGACGAGGCATTCGTCCTCCGGGATCGGGCCGCGGCCGAGCGCGTAGATGACGAGGTTTCTCGCCAGCGTCCGCGCGAGGGCCCCCTTCCGCGCGAGGAGCAGGTCCTTGCAGGCGACGGGCCCGCCGAGCGGGCTGCCGTCGGCGAGCCGGCCGCTCGTGTCGATGGGCCGGCCCGCTTCCTCCTCCCGCCAGCGGCCGATGGCGTCGAAGTTTTCGAGGCCGAAGCCCCAGGGATCGATGCGGGCGTGGCAGCCGGCGCAGGCGGCGTCCTTGCGGTGCCGCTCGAGGCGCTCGCGGAGCGTGAGCGACGCCGCGGCGGGCCCCGACTCGTCGAGCGGCGGCACGGTGGGAGGGGGCGGCGGCGGCGGATCGCCGAGGATGCGGTCGGCGACGTAGTTGCCCCGGCGGGGCACGTTCGTGCGGCCGGGATCGGCCGTGAGCATGAGCACGGCGGCGGAGGTGAGCACGCCGCCGCGGCGGCGGTCGGGCAGGGGCACCCGCCGCAGCTCGGGGCCGCTGACGCCGGAGAGGCCGTAGTGCGCCGCCAGCCGCTCGTTCACGTAGGCGTGGGGGCAGTCGATGATGTCGGTGTAGGGACGGTCGCCGCGGACCACGTCGCCGATCAGCCGACGCACCTCCTCCCGCATCGCTTGCCGCAGCGGCTCGTCGAACTCGGGGAACGCGCGGGCGTCCACCTGGTGGCCGTCCACCTCCCGCAGCCCGAGCCACTGGCCGAGGAAGTTGTCGGCGAGCGCCTGGCCGCGGGGATCGGCGAGCATCCGCCGGGCCTGCTCCTCGAGCACCGCCGGCGAGCCGAGCAGCCGGGCGCCGGCGAGGTCGGTGAGCTCCTCGTCGGGGGGCCGCGACCAGAGCAGGAAGCTCAGCCGCGCGGCCAGTTCGTGGTCGTCGAGCGGGTAGGGCCCGCGGACGCCGGGCCGGTCGGCCTCGAGCCGCAGGAGAAACCCGGGCGCGATGAGCACCGCGGTGAGCGGATGGGCGAGCGCCGCCTCGTGGCCGGCGCCGTCGGTTCGGGCGGCGTCGTAGATCGCGAGCAGCCGCTCGAGAAACACCGGCTCGACCGGCCGACGGAAGGCCCGCGTGGCGAACCGGCCGAGCACCGTCCGGGCGGCGTCGCGGTCGGAGAGTCCGGTCCCGGGCGTCACGACGAGCACGAGCCGCCGCGCGGGCTCGTGCGCCGCATCGCCGTCGAGGATCGCCGCCACGATGGTGCGCGCGGCGCGGTGGTAGTGCTCGACGAGCGCGGGGGAGAGGGCGAGCGACTCGCCGATCGTGTCGAAGCCGTAGCTGACGGTGTCGGGCGGAAATCCCTCCGCCAGCCGCAGGTCGAGGCCGGTGAGGTCGGCGACGGCGAAGTCGTATTCGATGCGGTTGAGCCGGCGCAGCGTCGGCGGTCCCGGCTCGGCCGCCGTGGTGCAGTCGAGGCTCGCGAGCGTCTCGTCGAGGAACCGCACGAGCAGTCGGCGCTCCTCCGCGCTGGGCTGCTGCTTCTCCTTGGCCGGGGGCATCTCGCCCCCCTCGATCATCGCCTGCGCCGATTCCCAGGCGTCGCGGTGGGCGAGGATGTCGCGCGGGTTCTCGTCGCGCGCCAGATCCACGCCGCCGCGGGCGTCGTCCTGCCGGTGGCAGCGCAGGCAGTATTTCCGCAGGAGGCCGTGGATGTTGCGGTCCCAGGAGAGCGGGTCCTTGTCCTTCCCCGGCTGCGCGACCGCCGCCGGGGGTGCCACGGCCGACGCCACGAGCAGGCTGATGACAAACAGCCTGCTCATGCCTGGAAAAAGTCCCGGAGGACTGTTTCCACGGCCAGCGAGCCAGGCGGCGACCAGGAGCGGCCGCGTCCACCTGCGGCCGGGGCGGGTCCGATGCACGAAACGACGTGTCAGCGCCTTCATGCCGGGAATCGCGCAGGGTCGCGCGTCCATGATGACCGCTTCACGGATGACGGCTTCACCCACGACCGGTTCAACGACGACCGGTTCACGATGCGAGGCCGGCGAGCCGGCCGGTCGAGTCACCGAATCGCTCCTGCGGCGCGCCCACGCACGCGAGCATGTCGAGGTAGAGGTTGCAGAGGGGCGTCTTCGGGGGGGCGAGCAGGTGCCGTCCGCCCGCGAGCCCGACGCCGCCGCCGCCGGCGAGCAGGATCGGCAGGTCGTCATGGTTGTGCCGGTTGCCGTCGCTGATCCCCGAGCCGTAGCAGAGGACGACGTTGTCGAGGAGCGTGCCCTCTCCCTCCTCGATCGCCGCCAGGCGGCCGAGGAGCCGGGCGAACCGCTCCATGTGGTGCGTGTTGATCCGCGCGAGCTGCTCGTGGTTTTCCGCCTTGCCGCCGTGGTGCGAGGTGGAGTGGTGCGCGCCCGCCGCGCCGATCTCGGCGTAGGAGCGGCCCGACTTCTCGTAGGAGAACATGAAGCTGGCCACCCGCGTGGCGTCGGTCTGGAAGGCGAGCGCGAGGATGTCGAGCATCAGGTCGACGTGGTCGGCGTAGACGGAGGGAATGCCGCGGCCGTCGGGGATCACGAGCTTCGGCAGCGTGGGATCCTCGGCGGCGGGGTCGTCGGCGAAGGCGTCCTGATGGTGGGAATGGGCGTCGCCGTCGGCCCGGGCGATCCGCCGCTCGACGCCGCGGAGGCCGTCGAGGTATTCCTCGAGCCGGCGGCGGTCGCGGAAGCCCAGCCGGCGCTGCACGGCCCGCGTTTCCTCCCGCACCAGGTCGAGCACGCTCGTCTCGACGGTGGCCGCGGCGGCGGGGGCCGCCGCGGCGGCGTCCCAGCGGGGCCGGCGCGGCGGGCGGTCGCGGAAGAGGCGGTCGTAGAGTTGGCGGGGGTTGAGCTCGAGCGGTGCGGGTGACGTGGGGGTGCGCCAGGAGACGTGCGACATGTAGGTGCCGCTGTAGCCGTGGTCGCCGCGGTGGCCCGGGTCGATGCCGAGCGCCAGCGAGTCCACCGGCGTCGAGAGGCCGATCTCGGCAGCGGCGAGCTGGTCCACCGACACGCCGCCCACCTCGGGCACCTCGGAATGCTTGCAGCGATGGCCGACGAGGAAGCCGCCGCCGGCGGGCTCGTGGGCCGCGCCGTCGCCGTCACAGTGGTTGGCGGCGAGGTTGCTGACGACCACCACGCGGTGCTTGTGCGGCTCGAGCGGCCGGAGGATCGGCGGCAGGTCGCCGAGCGGGCCCTCGGCCCCCGGCCGCCAGTGATCCATGTGGACGCCGTTGGGGACGTAGAAGAAGCCCATCCGCACCGGCGGCTTCGCGGCGGCGGAGCCCGCCCGTGCGCCGCGGCCCATGATGTCGAGCCAGGGGAGGGCCACCGCAACGCCCGCGCCCCGCAGGAGCGTTCGCCGGGGGAAGGACGTGGGGCCGGGCATGCCTTGGATCTCCTAGCTGGCCGTGGAAAAAGTCCTCCGGACGTTTTTCCACGACAGAAAACCTCCGGTTTTCACGGGAGCTGCGCTCCCGCGATCGCATCCCTGCGATCCAGCAGGCTGTTTATCCACAGCCTGCTAGGTGCACCCTCGCGACGCAGACCGCCGGCAAGATTGTAGTCGGCCGGCGCCGCTTCTTCTCTCGTCGGCATTTCCGCCCCTGCGCCCCCGGCAAAATGCCCCCCCCATGGCCCGCCCGTGTCCGCTTCCGCCGCCGGGCCGGGAGCGGCCATGGCGGGGCCGGGCCCCGGCTTGGTAGCTTTTCTCTCGCCCTGCGTCCATCTCCCGGGGGTCCGTCCATGATCGATCAGTTGCTCGAAGGCAACGAGCAGTTCATCGCCAACGAGTTCAAGCCCAACGAGGCCTACTACCAGTCGATCGCCACCCGGCAGACGCCGCGGGTGCTCTGGATCGGCTGTTCCGACTCCCGCGTCAGCGAGCACCAGATGACCGGGTCGCGGCCGGGCACGATGTTCGTCCACCGCAACGTGGCCAACATCGTCGCCTTCAACGACGTCAACATCTCGTCGATCCTCGAATACGGCGTGGTGCACCTGAAGATCGAGGACATCATCGTCTGCGGCCACACGCGGTGCGGCGGCATCGCGGCGATCGAGGACGGCGTGCACGAGAATTACATCGCCGACTGGCTCTGCATCGCCTCGGGGGCGAAGGTCGTCGCCGACCGGGTGGCCGCCGAGCGCGGCCTGTCGCGGGATCAGAAGCTCGAACTGCTCGCCGAGGAGAACGTCAAGCTCCAGATCAGTCACCTCAAGAACCGTGCGCTGATCAAGAACCAGCACGCCAAGGGAAACCTGCCGCGGATCCACGGCTGGCTCTACCGCGTCGAGACCGGCAAGGTGGACGTGATCGTGGACGGCCGGGCGCCGCACGGGGCCGCCTGAGCGGACGGCCGCAGCGTGGCGCGGGCCGCGCGGGCCGGACACTCGATGCCCACGGGCGCTGCGACGGACACCCGGTCGACTCGCCGGATGCGACCGCGGCCTCGGGCGACGATTATTTTCTCGTCCAAGCCCACGCCGCGAAGGGCGGCCGGCAGGCGTGGGTGGATTTGGTGGTCGACCGCCTGCGGCCGTTCCTTGCCGATCCACCGCCGAGCGGTCAGCGATGATGGGCGCGTCGGGCCGACACCCGTCGTCGTGGCCGATGGATGCACCCGCTGTCGTGAACTGTCGGCGCGGGGGCCCGTGAAGGCCGTGGATTCTCACCGGCGGAGGGGCCTGCGCGGGCTTGTCGCAGACAAGGCTAACAGGCTGTGGATAAATAGCCTGCTCGGTCGCATGGATGCGATCGCGGGAGCGCAGCTCCCCTGAAAACCGGAGGTTTTCGTGCCTGGAAAAAGTCCCGGAGGACTTTTTCCACGGCCAGCTAAGATGCTCGCCGGAAGACGGCCTGCCGCGGCGTTCGCCGCCATGAGAATCTTTCTCGTCAACGACTACGGCACGCGCGCCGGAGGTACGGAGATGATCGTCTTCGGCCTGCGCGACGCCCTCCGGGCCCGCGGCCATGACATGCGGGTGTTCACCTCGTCGGCCCGCGCCGGGGGGGACGACAGCCTCGCCGGCCGCTTCGAGCACGTCTACGACGACGCGCTTGCGGCGCACGGAGGCCGGGCATGAGCGACGTCGTCGCCAGCGTCGTCGTGCCGACCTACGGACGGCCGCGGCAGCTCTCGGCCTGCCTCGAGGCGCTCGCGAAGCAGACCTTCCACGGGCCCTGGGAGGTGGTCGTGGTGGACGACGGCAGCCCGGAGCCGGTCGGCGGCGTCGCCGACGTCTTCGCCGGCCGGCTCGCGCTCCGCATGATCCGGCAGGAAAACGCCGGGCCGGCCGCGGCCCGGAACCGGGGCGTGCACGAGGCCCGGGGGGAGTTCATCGCCTTCACCGACGACGACTGCCTTCCCGAGCCGGGCTGGCTCGGCCAGCTCGTGGAAGCGGCCCGCGAGCGTCCGGGCGCGCTCGTCGGCGGCACCACCGTCAACGGCCTCACGCGGGAGCTCTTCGCCTCCACGAGCCAGCTGATCATCGACCTCGTCTACGAGCATTTCAACGCCGACCCGGACGACGCCTACTTCCTCACGAGCAACAACATGCTCTGCACCCGGGAGCAATTTCTCGCGCTGGGAGGATTCGACGCGGGGTTCCCGCGGGCGGGGGCCGAGGATCGCGACTTCTGCGACCGGTGGCGGGCGGCGGGCTGGCGGATCGCGTGGCATCCGACGGCCCGCATCGAGCATCGGCATTCGCAGACGCTGCGGAACTTCCTCGACCTGTACTATCGCTACGGTCGCGGAGCCTATCGCTACCAGGCGGCCCGCCGGCGTCGGCATTCGGGCACAATGCGGGAGGATCTCAGTTTCCACGCGTCGCTGCCCCGCCGCGTCTGGCGGCGGCTGCCCGTGGGGAAAAATCCCGTGCGGGCCATGGGCGTGGTGGCGGCACTCGGCCTCTGGCAGGTGGCCAACGCGGTGGGCTTCACCGTCGAAGGGCTCGTGTCACCGCGGCGGACGGCCGCCCCGCGAGAGGGTATGAGGGTATAACGGGTTTGACGACGACGTCGGGGCGGCAAACTCCCCGACCGGCACGGGAGCCATCTCCGATCATGACGCACGACCCTCTGCAAGCCCAGCGCGACCGCTTCGAGGGCTACTACGCCGCGCCCCGTGCCCCCTGGGACATCGGCCGCCCGCAGCGGGCGTTCGTCGAGGCCGGTGACGAGATCCGGGGCCGCGTGATCGACATCGGCTGCGGCACCGGCGAACTGGCGGTCTGGCTGGCGGAGCGCGGCTGCACGGTGACCGGCGTCGATTTCCTCGCCGGCCCGCTCGACGTCGCTCGTGGCAAGGCCGCCGGCCGCGGCGTCGCGGCGAACTTCCTGCGGATGGACGCGCTGGCGGTCGGCGAGATCCCCGAGCGGTTCGACGCCGTCACCGACTGCGGCCTGTTCCACACGTTCGACGACGCCGGCCGCCGGGACTACGTGCGGGCCCTCGCCCGCCTGCTCGAGCCCGGCGCGAAGCTCTTCCTCCTCTGCTTCGCCGACGCCGAACCGGGCGAGCACGGCCCACGGCGGGTGAGCGAGCGGGAATTGCGGGAGGCGTTCGCGGAAGGCTGGCGGATCGAACGGCTCGAACCGTCCCGGTTCGAGGTCGTGCCCGGCATTCCCGGGGCAGAGTTCGGTCCGGGAGGGGCCCGCGCCTGGTTCGCCGTCGTCAGCCGAGCCTGACTGGCCGGGGAAAAAGTCCTCCAAGACTTTTTCCAAGCATGAAAACCTCCGGTTTTCGCGGGAGCTACGCTCCCGTGATCGCATCCCTGCGATCCAGCAGGCTGTTTGTCCACAGCCTGCTGACTGGCCGTGGAAAAAGTCCTCCAAGACTTTTTCCAAGCATGAAAAACCTCCGGTTTTCACGGGAG
>Ga0209189_1000358_pt1 | contig 38830 bp, 38 predicted proteins | sample C_130820_EF_Meta_FD_187308 | JGI IMG/M metagenome (GOLD analysis project Ga0209189, IMG submission 187308) | Freshwater microbial communities from Lake Croche, Canada to study carbon cycling - C_130820_EF_MetaG (SPAdes) (version 3) | ecosystem: Environmental > Aquatic > Freshwater > Lake...
AAGAAAAAAAAATTTGAAATTTACGCTTAATTAATTAATTAATTAATTAAAAACTTATTTTATTCATTGTGCATTATATTCATTTTTTCGCATTGTAATTCATTTCATATCATAAAATAAATATTCAATTTCAATAATTATAAGTGTCATTTATAATCTAAGAATTCAATAAATTTTTCAATACTTCTAAACGGTTATTTCAATTACAAGTATTAACAACTCTTCTCAATTACAACCCACTTTCACTGGATAAATATAATTGGGGTTTTTCCTAAATTATTACTTCGATTTGATTAGACAAGGTATTTTGTATAAATTTTTAAAATAAATCTATTTGTGCTGTAAGATCATGCGCTACATTACTACCACCTACAGTATATGAAACATATAAATGAATTCTATCGTTTGTATTTAACCGTAGGGATGCGTTATAGAATGTTTTTTGAACATCAGATGAACCAAATGTAACAGTAAAAGGAGTGCTTAGAATCCCATTAGTGTATAATGTTGTGCTAGCAACAGTCTGTGAATTACTAACTGTCCAACTTGTTCCACTTCCTGATACTATATATGTGCCAGCTATAACAGTTGATCCAGCTACATATTGCCCAAGAATAATGCCTGTAGAAGATGATGTGGTCAGTGTAGTTCCAGAAATAGAACCAGTAAAAGTGCTTGATTGGGCTCCGTTTGTAATAGCAACTGGAGTGCCAACAGATCCGACAGTTAGACTTGGATAAACAGTCCAAGTTGTGCCACTGCCTGATACTATATATGTATACAGAGCAATACCTGAACAATATACGGTTTGACCTACGGCTATAGTTCCAATTATACTAGAGGTAACTGTTAGTGTAGTTCCACTAATGTATCCACTATAACTTGCAGAACCGTTGTAATCCTTGTAATCCTTGTGGTCCAGGTAATCCTGGCATAGTGCAGCTACTACCCATTCCTAAAAATGCAGTTCCTTTTCGCGGGAATCTTGTCATGTTTGTGTATACTATTTGTTTTCAAAATTATTTTTTATAAAAGACATTAAATAAGAATCCAAAAATATTTCTTTTTTACCTTCGTGTTTTTTTTGAAAAATGTAGGACCCGTTTTGTTTTTTAATTGTCCAACCTTCGTTAATTGCATTAAATAGAAATACCATTTTTTTCAATTTAATATTATCAATATTTTTGATATCAATCTCATCATTAATAATAATATCCATATTACTTATTTTTCAGAAAAGTATATTATTCTTTAAACATAAAAATATATATATATTCTTAAATAAATAATTAAAAATTAGATATAAAAATATATATTGCAAATGCCATCTTTCAAAATAAAACCGGTAAAAAAAATAAAAATAAATAAGAAATCTATTACAACCCTAGATGGAAAGCATTGTGAATTTGTCAATGAATTTAACAAGGATGAAACATATAAGATTCCTAAGTTAAGAAAAGAATGCGAGGAACTTACTAAAAGGTTGAATACTACTGAAAAGGACGAAAATATGACAATAGAACAAATAATGGATATAAAAGATGAAATAAAAGAAATAAAGGAGAAGATCAGGTTTTTGAAAACAAAGAAAAAGAATTATTATTTGGATAATTCAAAACATATTTTTGATTATTTTGAGAATAAAAAAAATATATCTATAGGGGAAGGATCAAAAAATAAAAATAAAATTCTGGATAATTTCTTTAAAATTAATCATCAGGATAATAATATTATTGAGAATAAAAACAATAATATATTTTACAAATATTTGACAAATATTGATGAATCGTTTATAGACATAAATTCAGTTATTTATTCCACGGATGTTTGTTCTTCTTGCAATAAAGGTGAATTAATACCAGTAGATGATGAAGGTGTGTTGATTTGCAATAATTGTTATAAAAATGTGCAGTATTTAATAGAAAATGAGAAACCGTCCTATAAAGAACCTCCTAAAGAAGTATGTTTTTATGCTTATAAGAAGATAAATCATTTCAAGGAGATATTGGCACAATTTCAAGGAAAAGAAACGACTCAAATACCTGTGGATGTAATTGAAAATCTTAAACAACAAATAAAGAAGGAAAGAATAGAAATAAAGAAATTGGATTATTATAAAACAAAAGAATTGTTGAAGAAGTTGTCTTATAATAAATATTATGAACATATCAATTTCATAAAGGATAAATTGGGGATAAAACCACCAGTAATAAGTCAAGAATTGGAAGAAACCTTATGTAATTTTTTTATGGAAATTCAATATCCTTATGCGAAACATTGTCCGGATTATAGAGTGAATTTTCTTCATTATTACTATGTCTTATATAAACTGTTTGAATTGTTGGGAGAAGATAAATTTCTAATTCAAATCCCGATGTTAAAAGATAGAGAGAAGTTAATAGAACAGGATACTATTTGGAAGAAAATATGTCAAGAATTAGATTGGGAATTTATCCCTACTGTATAACAAAACTACTTAAAGACCTCCAGGAAATCCAACTAAATTCAAACCGATACCTAGACCAGCGCCATTAAGTGCGGAATGACCTACAGTTGGGATATAAGTATCTAGGATGCAGAATGTTGCAGCTGCAGTTAGAGCAATTAACACAATTTCTTCAATGTTTAGGGATCGTTTAGGAATAGCATACGCGGCAATAGAAACCATTAGACCTTGCACAAGATATTTAATAACTCGTTTTACTAATTCACCAATATCAAACATTTCTTATATTAAATAAAAAGAAAAAAATATTTTTAAATATATAATAAAAATAAAAACTTAAAATCAACTAATTATTAATTATTATAAATGAGTAATTCAAATAAAAATATTGCTAAAACAAAAAAATCGGCAAATGTTAAATATGTTGATCTTCTTGAAGAAGATAAACCGATTGCAAACCAGAAATTTGTATGTGTTTCATTTGTTTCACCCGAAAAAATCCTAAAAAACAAACAAATCTTTTATTTTCAAGAATTTTTGAAGAAGTGGGATTTCAATAAAAGTATGGAAAAGTCTATTCAATTTTTGAATTTTATGAGTTATAAATATAATATTAACTTTGATGATTTAACTAAAGATTTTCAGGATTTTGTCAAGGAAGAAAGAGATAATTTGACAAAAACGGATATGCAAGATGAATATAAAACATTTGTAGATAATACTGAGGATGAATTGGAGAAAACATTTAATACTCAAAATAATTTTCAAACATCTATTAGAGGATTAAAGGTTCGTGGAGTATTTCCTACATTAGAAGAAGCAGAATTGAGATGTAAGATGTTGAGAGAGTTAGACCCGAACCATGATGTTTATGTTGGACCTGTTGGATTATGGATGCCTTGGGATCCAGAGGCTTATAAGACAGGAAGGGTTGAGTATATTGAAGAGGAATTGAATAAATTGATGCACGAGAAAAATAAAAATGAGAATTTTGCAAAGGCTGCATTTGATGAAAGAGTTAAAGAAACAAAGAGAAAGGCTATTGAAGATAATATCAAGAATGCTGAGAAAACTGGAAGTAGTTTGACACAGACAATTGACGATAACGGAAATTTGGTTGGAATTAATAATACAAATACTCAAGAGACAAAATTTTCAAGTAAGAGTGGAGAGATATCAGTTGCCGACATTCGTAATGAATTGTTTGAAGGTGAAAATATTATTACTAGTAAAACAGATTATGGTCAATCACAACTCTTGGGTAATAAAAAGGAAGATTAGTTAAATAAATTTTTATTATTTTTGTATAATATATAATAAAAATGGTTAAAAAAAATAGGTCAATCAAAAACAATAAACCAAAAATAAATAAAACGAAGAAAAATAAAATACTTAAAAACAAAATAGTTGGTGAAATCCGTTTTTATGATAATCAAATGGATATTATTAATCAATTCAATCGTTCCAAAAAATATGTTTCTGCCATTCAAGTATCAAATAATGATAATGTGGAAGTATTAAACGGAATTTATAACTATTCATTGTATACAGATATATTTTTAAAGTTGCATCCTAATAATAAATATGCTTTATATTTGAAGAATAATAATTACAAAGAAACAGGTAGTAATATAGGATTTACTTATTCTGATATAGATGATTTAATAGAATGGTCAAAAAGAAGAGATATCGTAAATAAAGTCGTTATTTTTGATTGGGATGGCACTTTATCTGTTACAGAAGGTATTGTAATTGCTTCCACAAATGAGGTTGAAGAAGAACATAAAACATATGGTATTACTTCATTTGATATTGCAATGTATTATGCAGGAACAATGAATAGGTTGAACGAATTAAAACGGATGTTCAATATACTTCACAAAAAGAATGTGAAAGTATATATTTTAACAAACAATCCGATTGCTACTTGTAATTGGACAAAATACCAGAAATACGGAATTGGACCACAATCTAGAATAAATTTTTTCAAGGTTGTGAAAGAATTTATTCCTCAGATAAAAGAAGATAATATTTTGTGCGGGTTCGATACAAATGGGTTTAAACCGGACACTTTTTTTAATAATAGTTATTTAAGAAATTTGTATTATGAAATACAAAAATCGCACATTACAAAGAAAAAGTAATTGATTCTTTTTCTCTCTTTATTCTTCTACCATTTTGTCTTTTTAACACTTATTTTAGGTCCTTGTCCTCTTTTCTTAACATTATTTGGGTCATACTTCTCGTCTTCATCATCTGAATTAATTCCTTTAGATAATTCCCAGAATTCTTTGCTTCCTAATCTGAAGTCATTATGTTGGTCTGCTTTATACCAAAACACTTGTTCGTGTAATTTATTAGATTTCGAATTGTTATTTATTACTAAACATTCAAAATTTTCTGTGCATTGGTCCATAACCTGACAGAAGGATTCGAATGTCGGAAACATTCCTGCATAATTCTCATATATTCTTTTTCTGTTTGCTATATATGGTTCTCTCAAAATAAAAACATAATCAATATTTGTTCTCAAAGTAGGAGGAATACCTAATGGATATTGCATGGTTATGATTAACATTATTTTCCAATGACGACCATTCATAAATAATAGTCTCATCATTTTATCTCTCGTCCAAGTTCCATCATATAAACAATCATCCAATATAACAAACGCCCTAGGATCAATGGTTGTCTTTTTGTAAGTTTCTATTTCTTTTTTTATTTGTTTCAAAACTGTTTTTTGTCTTTTTAGAATATTTTCTATAATTGCAGTGTTGTATTCATTGTGAATGAATAACTTGGGAACCATTTTTCCATAAAAACCATTGCCGTCTTCTGTTCCAGCAACTACGACCCCAATAGGAATATCCTGATGATAAAATAACAGGTCTCTCACTAAATATGATTTTCCTGTGTCTCTTCTTCCAATCAAAACAACAACCGGTCCCTTTGCTTCATTTGCCTTGAATGATATTGTTTTCATATCAAACTTTTTTAATTCAAGTGTCATTTTATTTATATATATTATTTTTTATGAAATTTATTTACGCGCATATTTGGGATCTGTTCCAGTAAATCCAAGCAAGCATCGCTATTTTCTTATTCTCAATGTGTAAAAGCAATTGAAAATAAAAAAGTGGTCCAAATATATATTATTAAACTACTTAAAGAACAATAAATCAATATTTAACTGTATTTTATTTTGGCTCAACCTTAATTGAAATGAGTTAAAACCCGTTAATATTTATATTACACAGACTATTATAAAATGGTTGAAAAATTTAATGTTAGTTATGAAAAGAGGAACAATTTAGAATTATTCAAGAGTTTCAAAAACAATAAGAATATTTCATTATTGAAGGTTCAAAACTATATGCCAATTTATAATAACTTTTTCTCTTTTAATGACACTAATTATAACAGTATTAATTTCAATAATAAATGGTATATAAACCAAATAATAAAGAGTGTAGATGAAAAAGAAAACACATTTATATCTTCTTTAAAAAATAGTGAAAATAGCGAAGTTTTAGAAAAAGAAACATTTATTAAATTTGCACCATTGATTGATCCTTTTAAATATTTGATAGGAAAATATAATATTAAGGACGAGACTTTATATAATTTACCTAAGTTGAATTCTACTGACAAAGATGTCTATTACAAATTTATAGATAAAAATAATTCTTCTTATATTGATTGTTTATTTTCTTTCTTAACTAGTAAAATTATACATAAATACAATTTTATTCATGGAGTTGATTTTTACGGTTCATTTTTAGCAATTAAAAATGATTACAAAGTCAATATTATGGATGATATTGATTATTTATGCGAATCAGAGTATTTCAATAAAAATAAAAATGTAGAATTCAAAGTAGACGATTATAATTTTCTATTCAACAACATTTCTCAAAAAGTCCCTATAAAAATTGAAAATACTAATTGCGGGTCTATTCAAGCAGAAAATATTGATGAACATTTATTTGAAGATTTATTTGAACCTTGTTCTTCTTTTTCTCTCGATGATTTGAAAAATCATTCATTAGAAATGGTTGATATTACAAATTTAAATTATTCTTTTGATAAAGATATTGAAACTACTACTATTAAATCCTCTTCAACTTGTTCTTCAAGAACATCTCATACTAGCAATGAGGATGAAGAAGAAGAAGAAGAAGAAGAAGAAGAAGAAGAAGAAGATGATGATAAAAATGATGAAGAAGGTAATGAAGAATTAGAAAATGATTATGAAGACGACGATGAAGATTTAGAAGAAGGGGAAGAAGATTTAGAAGATGATGATGATTCACAAAAAATATATGCAACAATTCCAAAATTCCCTATAAATTTGATTTGCATGGAGAGTTGTGAAAATACATTAGACGACTTGATTGTAAATAATGAATTGAATAACGACGAATGGTTTTCAACACTAATGCAAGTAATTATGATTTTAATTACATATCAAAAATGTTTTTCTTTTACACATAACGACCTTCATACAAACAATGTAATGTATAATAAAACAGAAAAAAAATTTATATATTATCTCTACAATAAAAAGTATTATAAAGTTCCTACATTCGGAAGAATATTCAAAATTATTGATTTTGGAAGAAGCATTTATACATATAATGAAATCCTATTTTGTAGCGATAATTTTGAACACGGTGGTGATGCATCAACTCAATATAATTTTGAACCATACTTCAATGATAAAAAACCAAGGTTGGAACCGAATTATAGTTTTGATTTATGTCGTTTAGCGTGTTCTATATTTGATTTTCTAATTGATGATTTAGACGAAATTAAAAATATAAATAATTGTTCTAGTATTGTAAAGTTGATTGTTGAATGGTGTACGGATGATAATAACATGAATATATTGTACAAGAATAATGGAATGGAAAGATATCCAGATTTTAAGTTATATAAAATGATATCAAGGTGTGTTCACAAACATACTCCACAAGCACAATTAGAGAGAATAGAATTTTCAAACTATTTAATTAAAAAAAGTAATTTACCGAAAAAATATACATTAATAAACATAGACGAAATTCCTGGTTTTGTTTCATAAATTATTTTCTTAAAATATATAAATGACTTTTGGATTTATTATAACAAGACATGTCAACTCAGAAATGACTAACAAATATTGGAATAGATGTATTCAATGCATTCGATATTTGTATCATTATGATAAATATAAAATTGTTGTTATAGATGACAATAGTGATCAGAATTTTATAAAATCAGAATTTGACTACAAAAATGTGGAATATGTTCAATCCGAATTTCCAAAAAGAGGTGAATTATTACCGTATTATTATTTTTATAAAAATCATTATTTTGATAATGCAGTAATAATTCATGATAGTGTTTTTTTACATAAAAAAGTTAATTTCAACAGAATTAAAATTCCAGTTTTACCTTTATGGCATTTTGATTTTGGAAAAGAAGAAAATTTTAATAATTCTTTAAGAATAGCATCATGCTTAACTAATAATTATCTTGTTAAAAAAAGATTACTAAACCAAGAAGATTATACAGTATTATTACATAAATTCGTTAATAATACAGAATGGAACGGATGTTTTGGTGTTCAATGTTATATAAATTATAATTTTTTATGTAAAATCAAAGAAAAGTATAATTTATTCAATATGTTAAATACAATAACTTGTCGAAGTGACCGTTGTTGTTTAGAAAGAATTATGGGTGTTATATTCAACTTAGAATGCAGTGATTTAATAAAAGTAAATTCACTATTGGGTGTGATAACCAAATCTGTTGAATGGGGTTATTCTTATGAAGAATATGTAAATGACATTGTAAAAAATAAAAAACCAAAATATCCAATTGTAAAAGTATGGACTGGGAGATAGAGATTTAAATCTAAAAATCAGGGTTATCTGTAAAAACTGTGGGTGTCATTTTATTAGCCCCAATTTTTGCACCACCATTGAAAATAATCGGGTCTATTTGATCAACAATAAAATAACCAGCGATTACACTAAAATAAACGAGTAATGGATCCCTAATAAGTGATTTCAATGGTTTGCAATCCTTGTCTACAATACGCATTTCAATAAATTTAATTACAAAAAAAATAATAGATATAAAAGCAGAAATAATAAAAATATTATTCATTTTATATAATTTAGAAAAGAACAAAGATTTTTTAAATTATACGCATTATATATTAGTCTAAAATTTCGATTTCGCCAAAAAGTAAATCTTCGTTCAAGTTTACAGGTTGAACATCTAAATTGTCTAATTTTATGTCTTCATTGCTAATAATTAATTTACTTATTTTCTCATCATCATCCTCATCCTGATATTTGTCTTGTTCTTTTTCCTTTTCTCGTTCTTTTTCTCGTTCTCGTTCTCGTCGTTCTTGTTCTCGGTCTAGTTCTCGTTCTCGTTCTTGTTCTCGTTCTCGTTCTTGTTCTTGTTCTTTTTCTTGTTCTCGTTCTAGTTCTTTTTCCTTTTCTAATTCTTTTTCTTTTTCTTTTTCTTCTTCTCTCGGGTCTTTTTCTATTAATACTTCATATTCATCTTTCAATTCAGGAAAACTTGGTTCAATATATTGTTCTTTCTTTATGATTTCATCGCTTTCCAATTTTGGAATTGGTTTTATTTCGCTTATAATAAGTGGTAGTTCTTTTTCTTTTTCTTTTTCTTTTTCCTTTTCCTTTTCACTCTTCTTCGCTTCTGGTTTTTCAATTACTTCCTCGTTAATTTCCTCAACAACATCTTCTTCAACGGTTTCATCCAAGTATGCCCTTAATATAGTTTCTACAGGAATACTTTCACGGACCGTGTTCAAAATACATTCTTGAACATTTAACTCAAGTTCTCTATTATTTTTCTGAATATTCAATGGAGATATTCCGATTTCAAATAAATAAACATTTTTATATATTTTTCTTGCAATATTCACATAAACTTTATGAATAAATTCATCCAATTTTGGAATATTTATATCTATTTTCTTCTGCTTTTTACCAACACGAACAGCAGTTAACAACTTCAATTGTATTATATAAACACAAGTAATCAATTCTTCTAAATAATTACAACCACTTCTCTCTATTATTCTAGCTTTTTCGTTTTCAATAATAGTTTTATTCCACTTAGGAATTCTCGTTATAAAGTTTTGAAATGTCATCAAATATTTATCCATTTCATTATTGCTTTTACACAAACTTACAGCTTCATTAAATATAGAATTCAACCCTTCTATTAGTAAAGGAGTTAATATAGTTAATAATCTGGCACACCATTCATTTTTGCTTTCATGAAGCGAACTTATATTGAAATCATCCATATTAAATAAAACTTATATTTTCTAAAGTATGATTTAAACTTAAATATAAAAAATATAATATAAACATTATCAATATTTTTTCATTTCTCAATTCCTTTTTTACTTTGTTGAATGTAAATAACAATTCATATATTTTTTCATCTGTTAAATTTACATTTAACAAATTGTTCTCTAATAATTTCACAATGTCTAATCCACTATACCCTTTTTCATATAACTTTTCGGAAAATAATATTAGCTTTTCATAATTTTCTTCCTCTTTATATTCTTTTTTTTCTTCCTCTTTATATTCCTTTTTTTCTTCCTCTTTATATTCCTTTTTTTCTTCCTCTTTAAATAATTTAACTTTATTCAATTCATTCTTCAACCATTCCATCCTTTTGTTTTTAACTTCTTTTAAATTGAATGTGCAATTTAAGTTGTAAGTATATAGGTCTATAATTACACCGTTTATCGTGGGTTCTGGAATATGTATTTCGCAAAATCGAGATAATATAGGTTTTAATAACTTATATTTATCTTCTACAATTATAAAAAACCTCGTATTATGACTGAACAATTCTATACATCTTCTCAATGCAGATTGAGCATCTGTTGTTAATTTATCTGCATTTAATAAGATAATACTTTTGAAATTATCTCCGCCATTTGAATTTATATGGGTTTTTGCGAAAAACTTCAATTCATCGCGAATAAATTTAATTCCTTTCCCGTGAGCACAATTCACATACATTACAAACGATTTTATCTTTGTTTTATCATTAGTGTAAATCAAATTTATAAAATCATTGACAATTGTTTTTTTTCCACTACCAGAAGGCCCATGAAATATTATATTTGGTATTTTATGGATTTCTTGAAAATATTTTAATTTTTCCATTATTGATGTATGAATTTTTATTGTTGTCATTATTTTTATTTGTGTATATTTTTTATATTAATATTTTATCGAATTATATATATGAGAACGAAATCAAAAACTCAAAAACTGCGGTTTCCAATTCGTTATTTACCGAATAGATTAACATTCAAAGATAAAAAAAAACAATTCAATATGTTGAAAAAGTCTAGGAATTTGTATAAGAAAAATATATACTATAAACGAGCAAATCTACAATCTTTCAAATCTAAAAAATCACATCATATTATTAATGCAGAGAGAATTTATAATATTAAAAGTTTAAGCGTCAACGATGAACTAGCCCAAAAAACTGGATGCTCCAAAGAAGCTTTATATAAAATTATAAATAAAGGTGAAGGTGCTTATTATTCTTCTGGTTCTAGACCAAATCAAACACCACAATCTTGGGGTATAGCACGATTAGCAAGTGCAATAACTTCAGGAAAAGCTGCTGCAGTAGATTACGATATTCTATTAAAAGGTTGTAAAAGTAATAGTAAAGCATTAAAATTAGCAAAAATATCTAGAAAAATAAAAAACAAGTTCTAAAAAAATCATTTAAAGATTTTTAATAAAATTTAAATATATGTCCGTTTCAACAAATGTTCTTACTATTAAAACCGTGCAAATTGCTCCTTTTAGAACATTAATGACTGCTTTAAAGGATATTTTATTGGAAACAAATATTACTTTTCAACCTGATGGTATACGAATTATAAATATGGATAAAAGCCATACTATATTGGCACATCTATTTTTAGCATCACAGAACTTTGAATTCTATGAATGTAAAAAGGAAAAAATTATTATTGGCGTAAATATGTATCATCTCTTTAAATTAATTAATTCCATTGATAATGATGATACTTTGACTATATATATTGAAAATGCTGATTATATTGACGGAATCGTTTCTCATTTAGCTTTGAAATACGAAAATGGCGAAATTAAACAATGTAAAACCCAGAAGCTCAGGTTGATAGAGCCTGAACAAGAAGAGCTTGAATATCCAGATGTAAAATTCTCTTCCGTTATTAATCTACCTTCAACCGATTTCCAAAAAATAATTCGCGATTTATCTTGTATTTCAGATAAATTAGAAATTAAATCTGTCGGAAATGAATTGATTTTTAAATGTTCCGGTCAATTTGCATCTGCTGAAATACATCGTGCTGAATCTGACGGAAGTATGGGGTTCATATTAAAACAGGACTCATCTAAAGTAATACAGGGAGAATTTTCTCTCAAAAATTTAGGTTATTTTATTAAATGCACAAATTTATGTTCTCAAATAGAGGTATATTTAGAAAATGATTTACCACTTGTTGTTAAATATAATGTGGCTAGCCTTGGGGAGATTAAATTATGTTTAGCTCCTTTACCGTTATCATAGATTATTTTTATATTTCAATAATATAATAATACAATAATACAATATGGATTATTTGAACAATATCTTTAAAAATCAAAAAAAAGTTTATATTGATTATAGCGATTATTTAAACCAAATAAATAATTGTAAATATAGATATACCAATGTTCCTAATATTACTGGACCTACTGGAAATACCGGTTCAACTGGTGCACAAGGTTATGCAGGAGATACTGGCCCAACTGGAATTTCTGGACAGACTGGACAGACTGGACCTACTGGACCTACTGGACCACCAAACTATATGAATGTCACTGGAAGCACAGGAATAACTTTCTCTGGGTCACCTAATTATATTTTATCGCTTAACCAATATACAACTCCTTCAATTACAAATATTAATAATAATACTGTATTTAATTGGAATATTGATAATTATGGAAGAAGTATATTGAATACTGTATCGCCAATACCATCATCTACAACTCCTTTGATTATTTCTCCTGTAAGTAATTACACAACTAACACATTTACAGATAAAGATGGAACAAATTATAAAGTATTTTCTTTAATTACAGTTGGTTCTTATAGTATGACAGTGCAACAAAATGTATATGTCAGTATGTGTCTTATTGGTGGTGGAGGTGGAGGTTCTAGTAATGGTAACGGTATTGCAGTTTCTACAGGTGCAGGATCTGGAGAATTAATGTATGTATACAACTATTTGTTACTATCTGGAAGTACATATACTATAAATGTCGGTTCTGGTGGAGTTGGTGGTTCATCTGTCGGTGTTGGAAACAATGGAACTAATGGAAATCCAACTAATATTATAAATAGTTCTTCTACTACTTTATTTCAATCCGCAGGAGGAATGGGTGGGATTTGGCCCGGAGGTAATAGTTCAAGTGCAACTTCAGGTATAAATAATTTTGCAAATCTTGTTACAGGAACTTCTTCTAGTAGTGGTGGTTCTGCTGCTGCGGGAAACTCAACAAATTACACAGGAGGTTCTGCAACAAGTGCTACATTCAAACAAGCAATAGACCCAGCTTTAAATATATATTTGCCGATAGTTTGGAGTTATGGTAATTCTGGTGGAAGTAGTTTTACTAATTATCCAACTACTCCAACATATTATAATTCTGGTGGTGGCGGGGGAGCTGGTGGCGCGGGAGGTAACGCTTCAATTTCTTTGGGAGGAAGTGGTGGATTAGGAATAGCCAATTATTTTAATCAATCTTTAACTCCTACATATGTTTGTGGTGGTTCTTGTGGAACTGGAAATAATCCTATATCTAATCAAAATACATATGGTGCTGGAAGTTCTGATTCAGTAACATCTGCAACCCCTGCAGCATCATCTGCAACACCTAATAGTGGTTCTGGAGGTGGTTCATCATGTCGTAATAGTAATGGAGGAAATGGTGCGGGAAATGGCGGTTCGGGATTGTTCATGATAAGATATAGTTATTAGTTATTCGTTTTTAGTTATTTAAAAAATATAAAAATATTTTAATATATTATGTCTAAAAAATATAATATATGTAGTCGAATTCCTACAGTATACAACCTTCCAACATTTATAGGTCCAAGAGGATATATTGGACCACAAGGTAATACAGGAAATACAGGTCCAACTGGTCCGACTGGCCCAACTGGTCCGACTGGCCCTACTGGTGCAACTGGTCCAACAGGAATAAGTCTAAATGTAACAGGAGCAACAGGTGTAACAGCGCAATATGTTTCCAGTAGTCAAACAATCGTTTCATTAAACCAATTAACAGGTGCCACTGGAAGTTATAATATATATCCAAGTTACAGCTATAATGTAACAGTTGATAATTACGGAAGAAGTATAATAAATTTAGGGAATGTTTTATTTAATGTAGTAGCTGGAAGCACATATTATACAAGTAATTATACAGATAATAGTGGCATAGCTTATACTTATTATGATATGTCTGCAAATGGGTCGGTTGTTACATTTCAATTGAGTTCTAGTTCTGTTGGAAATACGGTAAGTATGTTGTTGATTGGTGGCGGTGGTGGGGGCGCAAGTGGTAATGCTACGGCAGCTTCTTCTGCGGTTTCAGGTGCGTCAGCAGGAGAAGTAATGCTTATAAATAATTTTCCTTTAACTAAAGGCAATTATTATCGCTTTACTATTGGTTCAGGTGGTTCCGGTGGTGCAGCTAGTGGAACTGGAAATGCTGGTTCTGCAGGTAGCGCTTCTACGGTTTATACAAGCTCGGATAATATTACTTATACATCACTTTATCAATCCGCCGGAGGTGTAGGTGGTGTTATTAATGCTGCTGGAACAAATGGTGTTTCTGGAACAATCTCATCCAGTTATCCAGTATTAACTACTGGAACATCATCTGGAAGTGGTGGGGGTGGAAATGTTACATCAACATATGGAGGAGGAACTAGCACAAATGTTAATTATTATGATGCAATTACACCATTTGTAAATTATACGAATTCACCAACGGTTTGGTCTTATGCGAATCCTGGCGGAACAGGATTTAGTAATATTACCCAGTCTAACTGTGCTGGAGGTGGTGGAGGAGGTGGAGGTGGTTCAGGTGGTGCAGGTGTTTCTACTATTGGCGGTGCTGGCGGAACTGGATTAAAAATTTATTATACGAGCACATCAACCGCTATTCTTGGAGCGAGTGGAACAGCTGGTGTTGCTGGAGGCGCAGGTGGGTTTGGAACAACCGTTGGGACATCCGCAACTACATATGGTGCTGGTGCTTCTGCTGCATCTCCAACTGCAGGAGCGGCAGGGTCTGGATCTGCTGGTGGTTCAACAAGTGCTGCAAGTGCTGGTGGCGCAGGTGGTTGTGGTCGTATTATAATAAAATTTATTAAATATTCATAAATAAATTATGTTGAATGAAAATAAAAACCAAAATACAATAGTATCTTGTTTTATATCCAATATGAATAATAGAAATGACCGTAGCGTCAATAAATATATTGAATATGGATTAAAGTTATTGAATGTGGATATTCCTAAAATAATTTTTATGGATGAAGAAACTATAAGTATATTGAATGATAATTATAATAAAAATCAATATACTTATATTATACCTTTCAAGAGAGAAGATATTTATTTGAATTTATACAAGGGAAAGATTACTGATTTTAATTTAAAAAGTGATTTTCCAGAAAAAGATACAATAGATTACATGGTTTTAGTTTGTAATAAAACGGAATTTATGAAAAAAGCAATATCAATTAATACATTCAACACTGAAAATTTTGTTTGGGTTGATTTTGGAATAAACCACATATTCAATTGTTCGGATGAATTATTCAAGGAAAAAATCGAAACAATCCGAAATAAAGAATGCAATGAGAATAAAGTTCGTATAGGTTCAATAATTTATCCAGCGAATATTCCAAAGAATAAAGATATTTATAAAGAAATTTTATGGCATTTTGCAGGAGGGGTATTTGGGGGAAATAAATCAGCGTTATTAGAATTTGCTGAACTTACAAAATGTAAATGTTTGAAAGTGATTTCAGAAAAGAAAACAATAATGTGGGAAGTGAACATATGGCATCTTGTTTTTTTAGATAACCCAGAATTGTTTTCTTCATATTATTGTGACCATAATGAAACATTAATAACTAAATACTGAAAAAGAATATAAAGAAGAATAATATATATTGTAAAAAGAATATAAAGAAAAAGAAGAACAAGAAGAAGAAAATCAAGGTTTGTAAATAATTTTATCATCAATATATTTTTTGTCGAATACAGCAATCCTTGATGTTCTATCCCAAACACTGTAAGGTATTACTACTCTTTCGGGTTCAACAATTAATCCCACGCAATATTCAATCGGTTCTCCTTCAAATTTAAAAGGTGCCGAATATCTCAATAACTTCATTTTTTCATCAAAAATAACAAATAAATGATAATAATGACGAGGATTTTCATAAGAAACCATATGAACAATAAACCATATTTCATTTTCAAAATTAAAACCACAAGTTGAACCTCTAATCTTATCAAATATCATTGGCATTTCTTGATTTTTAATTAATTTTAATGTATGAACACTTTTTTTTTCTTTTTCTCTTCTCTCTTCAATCTTACATATCTTAAGTGGATACCATTGATAAACAACGAATAATTCATCATCAACAATTACATAAACCCAGTTTTTCTCACAAATATTATTACTGAATGATGCTTTAATTTCAAGAGGAAATAATTCATCATTTTTTATATCATACACTCCATGACATATTCCGATATTACCATTTTTATGCATTCCTGTTCCTATGAAACGAATCTCATTATTGTAATTTATAATTTTAATGTCTTCAATCCCAATATATCGTCTTCCATCATAATTGCTTTCAAATAATTTTTCTTCAACTATATTAAAATCATTTGTTAATTTAATATATTTATTCAAAGATATGATATAATCGTCGCAATTATGGTAATATCCATTAATATCTATATTATAATTTACTAAACGCATATTCATTATATAAGATCCGTTGTAAGGAATTATACAACTGGAAGATGATGTGAACGCACGATTTTTATCAGATAATGAAACACCCATATCTACCATAAATGAAGGTTTCAATATATCTTTGTAAAATTTCATGTTAGATAAAGTATTACTAATAATACCACTGTCATTACATTTATTAAAAATATTGATTAATTCCTTATTGATGTTTTTTATACCGACATAGCAAGAAATAATAGAATATTCATAATCTATTTTATAACTATAAATATCATTAGAGAGAAACAAAAAAGTATTCCTTTCTTTGATATTAGTATTTAATAAAGCCCCTTTGGCAATTATATAAAAAGAATATGCAATATTACATTTCCCAACAATTCTATAATATTCAATAATGGAATAGAGGTTTTCAATACGATTTGGTAAAACATTATAAGCTTCTAACCAGTAAAATATAGCCCTTTCAATATCATCCATTTTCTGATAGCATAATCCAATTCTATAATAACTGTACCAAATTTCTTGTTCCCATCCACCCATTTTAATTCTTTTTTTATAATATTCAATTGCATCATTATAATGTCCATTATCGTGATATGTATTTGCCAAATAAAAATGGTATCTATCGTTATTTGGTTCATCTTCTATACCTTTTTTGAGAAGTTTGATATCTCTCTCAAACTTATCCGATTTAGAGCCTCCATCCCCAATATCATTAATAAATAAAATATCCTTATCCAAAAACCCACTTCTATTATTTGGAGGTGTTGATAAATATTCGTGAGTTACTCCGAGATAAGTAAAAACACCATTGTTTCGGATTATTCTTTGATTGGAATAATAAAAACTGGATGAACCTTGTAATATTGTATAAGTATCTAATAATAATAATTTTTTATTGAATGCCGACTTCACTTCTATAATCATATCCGCATCAAGTAATAACACATAATCAGTAAGTCCTACACATTTTTTAAGAGCTACATTACGATTATGGGCAAAATTAATAAATTTTTCATCGAAAATAAAACCATCAATATTTTTACTTTTAAAAAAAGTTGTAATTACTTCTTTAGTATTATCGGTAGAACCAGTATCACAAATGCAATAATAATCAATGATAGGTAAAACCGACATAAGTAATCTCTCAATAATTTTCCCTTCGTTTTTAACAATCATATTCAAACAAACAGTTGGTTCTTTTTTCATATTTTTTTAAATATGGTTTTTAATTTTAAGTTATTATATATATAATTATTATAATGGCACAAACAAGATTTAACGATGATCCGTGCAGAATTTCTAAAAAATTACAGCAAATGACAGATCCAGGAAGATATATATTGAATGTTCCAGGAAACGGCGAAACACCGCCTTATATTGAAGACCCACAAATAATAATACAAAAATGGGGCGCTAATTTAAGAACGAATGTTGTAAATTTGGAAAGTAGTTTATTTGGAGTTAATAAACCATTAAACCGTGATTGTTTAGGAAAGGATGAATATAAAAATAAGAATTTTGATGTAGTTACACATAAAATTGAATATCCAGTAAATAATAATTTATTTACAGAACAATCCAGGGTTATTATGCCTGCGTGGACTTGTCGTGACACAGAACAAGTAAATTGGAATATTCTTCCATTGAACCCCCAAGAGAATACTTGTATGTCCTTTCAAAATAATGTAAGTACGAGAATTTTAGAAAGAGATAGAATATAAAAAATATAATACTTTATATATAATATAATGGAAATAGCCATACCTTTTATAGCATTAGCAGGGGCATATGTAATTTCAAATCAAAATAACAATAAAAATAACGGAAGGGTAGAAAATAAACAATACAGAGAACAATATAGAGAACAGAATAACAATAGAGAACAGTATAAAGAACAGAATAACAATAGAGAACACAATAAGAATAAAGAACAATATAAAGAACAAAATAACAATAAAGAACAGTATAAAGAAGAGAATAACAATAGAGAACAAAACCAATATAAAGAACCAAAAGAGGAATTCACAAATATGGGAAATAGATATCAGCTACCAAACACCGATATTCCTTCACAAAATTATCCAATTACTAATTTAAATGAATTGAAGGATACCATACAAAGTTATCCAAACCCAAATACGGCAACCGATAAATACTTCGATCAAAACTTATATGAAAATAGCGATATTTGTGGTAAAAAAGTGAAAAATAATATTAAAGAAGTATATTCTCTCACCGGCGATTATTTAAAAACGGAAGAGTTCAAACATAACAATATGGTTCCTTTTTATGGAGGTAAATTTAAAGGGGATGTTTATGGCGTTAATATGGCAGAAACAATTTTGGATAATATGTCTGGTTCCGGGTCTCAAGTTATTAAAAAAATAGAACAAGCACCGTTGTTCAAACCGGAAAATAATATTCAATGGGCTAACGGAACACCAAATATGAGCGATTTTTTTCAATCTAGGGTAAATCCAGGTATGAACAACTCTATGGTAAAGCCTTTCGAAAGCGAACATGTCGGCCCAGGGTTGGGTGTGGGATATACAACAGATGGAAGTGGTGGATATAACTCTGGTATGGAATTAAGAGATAGTTGGTTACCCAAAACGGTAGATGAATTGAGAGTTTCTACAAATCCAAAACTGGAATATTCATTAGAAAACCATCAAGGACCTTCTTATTCTCATGTTCAAAATCGCGGAATATTAGGAAAAGTTGAAAAATACAACCCCGACGGGTTTTTCATAAACACACAAGATAGATGGTTAACCACAACTGGTCAAGAAAAGGCACAAGCATTAAGACCAATTGAAGAAATTCACGATACTTCAAGAACAACAACTTCTGTATCTTATACTGGTGTTGCAGGACCAGGAGATAGAAATGCAAGTTATGTTCCTGGTTCTTATGTAGAACCAAAAAGAAATGTGCTTGAGAATTATGATATTGCGTCATCTTATGCTTGTGGAAAAGGACCAACTAATAATAATGAAAAGCAACAATCTTTTACAAACTATAAGAATAATCGTTCAACAACAATTCAACCAGAAACACACCGAAGTCTATTCAAAGGAACAGTTGGTGCATTGCTTAATCCAATTATTAATGTGATAAGACCAACAAGAAAAGAAGAATTTACATCAAACATTCGCATTTATGGAGATGCTTCTCAAAATTCAAAACAACATTATGTATTTAACCCAAATGATGTTCCTGCAACAACTATTAAAGAAACAACAATGTATCAACCCGACTCTTATATAAATAATCAATCCAGCACCGGACAGGTTTTACATAATCAACAAGCTATAAATAATCAACGAGATACAACAACTGTTAGTTACATTGGAACTGTAGGAGGAACTGGTGCTGTAAATCAAGGTGAAGTCATAGTTGATTCCGCTTATAGACAATATAATAATGAACTTAAAGAACCAGCACAAAAAAGTTTTACAAATCACGGATCAAATCAGATATTCAACCAAAGTGTCAATATGAGCATCGCAAAGATAGATTCGGATAGGGATAATCCTAGAATGTGGGTTCCAAATGCGGCAACTATAGGACAAATTCCTATAAGCAAAGAAAAATATGGACATGTAAAGAGCAAACAACATTATGACGAGGCTAAAATTGGCGTTGATAGAATTCAACCAGACCTATTGAACGCATTCAGAGAAAACCCTTATACTCATTCACTGACAGATTCTGTTTAAAATAGTAAATAAGATAAATAAGATAAATAATATAAAGAAATAATACAAAAAAATATAAACAAAATACAAATATGACAAAAATATATCCCAAATGTTTCAATACATTGAACAAATGGTTGGATGAAATAACACCAACTTCAAGAAGAAACATTTATAATAATATTAACCCAATACTGTTTGATGTTTCATTGAGAGATGGACTACAGGGTATAAAAAAAGATTATGTTGATTTGAATGAAAAGAAAAACATTTATTATTCCATATTATTCAACCATAATCCACAAAAAATAGAAATAGGCTCTATTGTAAACCCACGATTTTACCCTATGTTTTCAGAAACATTTGAATTATTAAAGTTAATTAATGAAGATCAAGTATATAAAAATAAAGGATGTAAAAATAAAGGATATAAAGACGAATTATATGTGGTTACTCCAACAACTAGACAAGTATATAGTGCAAAAAAGAATAAGGTTACAAATTATTCATTTATAACTTCAGTTTCCAACAGTTTTCAAAGAAATAATATTAACAAGAATTTGGAAGAAACAAAAGAGGAAATAAATAGAATGTTTTCAACAGTGAGAGACATTCCGAATAAAAATATAAAGTTGTATATTTCTTGTATAAATGAATGCCCAATAGAAAAGTTTGTAAATATTGATTTCATTGTAAATGAAATATTGTATTACAATGAAATTAGAGAGATTAATGAAATCTGTTTAACAGATACTTGTGGTTCTTTGAGTTATGATAATTATAAATATATAATCGACAAATGTTTGTATGAAGGTGAAACTCTTGATAAACTCTCTCTTCATTTACACAGTAATAATAAAAATATAAGAGAAATATTCAACTACTCTTTGAATAATAAAATAAACAAATTTGATGTTTCATTATCAACATTTTCAAATAATAATATTACTTATGATATGTTCTACAAATTATTAGTAGATTATATAGAAATAAAATAATATAAAAAAATAAATCTACAATAATAATAAAGAAAATATGGATGATGAAAATATAAATTTATGTTGTGAAAACATCAAAACCTTATTTTCGATATATAAAAACAACCCTTATATCAAAAATAGAATTAAATATCATATAATAAATGTTCTCCCGACTACGCTCAATAACGAATATAAGGCAAAAGAAAAACGCGTTTCAAGAATAGATTATTTAACAAATGAACAACAACAATTCATACAAATCTTCTTAAGTAAAAATAAATATTATTATTTGCATAATAGCAATTTTTTCTATTATTACGACAATATAACTTATTCAATTGTCAAAGAAGATATTATATTGCACAAGCTTTTGACTTCTATTTCTAAGGATAGGAAACTTATGGATTGGAAATATAGAACTAAAATTAATATCATTAAACAAATTAAAGAGAGAACTCTGTTTAAATGTATTCCTGAAACAGAAACTATACAAAATGTATTGAACCTATTATCTCCATTATTATTTCAAGACAAAAAACAAGTCAAATACTTTTTAACAATACTCGGCGATAATATTTTGAAAAAATCGTCAGATAACATTTTTTTATTTAAACCCAAAACAAATAAATTATTATCAGAATTATCTTCTATTACTTATATTACAACCGGGTTTTCTAATGTTACCCATAATTTTGTCAGTAAATTCAACCAAAAATATAATTATGACAATTGCAGGTTAATCAAAATAAATAATGTTCAAATTGAAAATTGGAAAAATATTTTGAATATTTATGCAATTGATATTATTTGTGTAGCTGCACATTATTCCAAAAGATTTGAAAATTCAGAAAATTACATTCAAAATATTGTCAATGATGAACAAATTTATAATTATACAATGTTTTTGAAAAATAATAATCAAAATGACATTTTTAATAATTTTTGTTCTTATTCCATTCAACAACACGAAGAACAAAATAATGAAGAAAAAGAACAAAATAATGAAGAAAAAGAACAAAATAATGAAGAAAAAGAACAATCTAAAGAAGAACAAAATAAACAAAACTCACTATATTCCATCAATTGGAAAAATATGCATTATATTTGGAAATTATATATTTCCAAATTATCCATACCTAGCACAATTCTATTGAATACATTGAAAAACTTATTAAAAAATAGATTCAAATATAATGAAAATACAGATACTTTTTACAATGTAACTAGTCCATATTTACCTCGTGTAAGTGATTTTATTCTATTCTGGGAAAAGACAATTGTTGTTAATGATATCAATAACATAAATTATGAACAAGAAATTGAAATAGACGAAATTTGTTATCTTTATAAAAAATGGGCTCAAGATACTACAGAAGTTACTATTTCAAATGGAAATATTTATGAAAGTGATGTCATAAAAATTCTAAAACACTTCTTCTCCTCTATAAAAATTATAGAAAATAAATACATTATTGGGGTTTATTCTAATATGTGGTATAAAAATAATGATATAAATAATTCACTTATGCTAATCAAAGAATATTATTTTAATAAAAAATTGGGACATATTCATTTTGATGATGCGTATGATTTTTATTGTAAATATTGTAATAAAAATAAGAATTATATTAAATTTATTATAAGTAAGAGATACTTTGAAAAATATTTGTATTTGAATATTTCTAATTTTATTATACATAATAACTTTATTAATTCATCTTGGTATAACTAATTATTTTGACCTTCTCTTTTTTGTAATTCTTTTTCTTCTTCCACCCTTTACAGCGGTTTTTGTAACTGATGCTGCCTTACTAGCGGCTTGAGAAGCTTTAATAGAAGCTAATGCTTGTGATTGTTGCTGTTTTTGTGCATTAAAATATGTTTTTGAGTAATCCTGAATTTTTTGTCTCACAGCTACATTCGGGTTTACATTATTTAACCTATATCCTCCATTCATTCTACTTTTTTTACTTCTTTTCTTGATTGTCATATAATATTATATAATATATTTATTTACTTCAAACTGTTTAAAAAGTTATTCTCTGCAGTTCCCATTGTATTCAAAATTTTATTTTGCAAAACTGTGTCAGTTTTAATGTTTGGTTGTGCAAGATTCTTATCAATATATGATTGAAGCTGACTTGTATTTGCTTTAGTAAAATTATTTGCTGTATTTTGAAGTTTTGTAACATACATATCATATGGTGTTACTTTTGGTGTATTAATAATACTTTGAGCTTGGGCGGAAATTTTGTTACCATAATCGTTTCTAGCCAAAGCAGCGTTAACCTGGTTGGAAACACCGCTGGCCGCATCTGATATACTGTTAGCGGTGCTACCTGAATCAAAACCACCCCTCATTCTCCTCATTCTCCTTGTTTTTCTTCTTTTTCCACCAATACTTCCTCCACGATAATTGTTAAAATTAAATTTCTTTGATAAAAATGCGAACCCTCCCCTTGTTTTTCTAGATTTCCTAGTTCTCCTAGTTCTCCTTGAAGCATTTCGTGGCATATATATATATATAAATATAAAATTTTCCTAAATTTCCTAAATTTCCTAAATTTCCTAAAGCATACTTATTTGTTTATGCATTTGTTTATGCATTGGTTTATGCATTTGTTTATGCATATGTTTATTCATATTTGTATTTTTAAAACTTGAAACTGGTGCTGGATGCAGTTTTAACATTTTACCGTAATAACCGCCTTTCTGTGTTTTATTATTTGTATTAGGTGCCGCAGGTTTTGCAGGAGCAGGTTTTGCAGGGGCAGGAGCAGGTTTTGCAGGGGCAGGAGCAGGTTTTGCAGGGGCAGGAGCAGGTTTTGCAGGGGCAGGAGCAGGTTTTGCAGGGGCAGCAGGAGCAGGTTTTGCAGGGGCAGCAGGAGCAGGTTTTGCAGTAGCAGGAGCAGGTTTTGGTGGTGTAATAACAATAGGTTTGGGAGGTGCAAGAACAACCTGTTTGGCACTTGAAAAAAGTGCTGGTCGTAATCCCGAATTTATATTGTAATGGCCTCCTTTCATTTTTCTTGACTTAGAAAGTTTTACTGCACCGAATACACCCTTCTTTGTTCCGTATCCGTGTTTTACTAATCGGTTTTCTTTTTTAGCAGCGGTGTGTTTCCTCTTACTAACAATTCTACCATTCTTATTTTGTATAATATTTTCTTTTGTTAATCCGCCACTTGTTTTATACGCAGTTCCGTGATGAACCTGCGCCCTTGAACCTTCCAACATTTCGTAGGTTTTTCCTTTGATAACATATTTTCCTTGGCTATTCTTGGTATGTTTTTTCATATATAATAAAACAAGAAAATAATATTTAGAATTTATTCCTTAATGGTCCATTAATACCTCCAGGTTGCCCCTCACGCTTACCCAAGAATATTTGGTAATACGCTTGACCTTGATTACCAAATTGTGTTCTACCTCCTAAATAATATTTCACAATATTATTAATTCTTTGACTTTGTGTCTCTCCTTGAACATTATTAGAAGTAATTAATACTTTTTTATTATTCAACTTCGGACAATGACAACTTGAATTTAATCTCCCAGAGTTAAGGATTACTTTTCTCGTATCACTAGTTACACTATTTCCGTTATAGATGGAAAAATTGTAATCATCTATATTTAACGAGGACATATAATATAAATATAAATATAAATTAAAATTGAAATCAATTTAAATCTTTGTCATTAAATTAAAACAACCAAACAAAACAAATAAAATGAATACTAAAGAAGAACTCTCAAACAAATACCAACAGAAGACTGATAAACAACATATTCTAGATAATCCAGATACTTATATTGGGTCTATTGAAAATATTGAAACGGATTTATGGATATTGAATGATGATGGAAGTAAGATTATAGAAAAAAATATTAATTACATTCCTGGATTATTCAAGTTATTTGATGAAGGTATTGTTAATTGCAGAGACCATGTTATTCGTATGAAACAATCTATAACAAATAATGTTGAAAATGCTTTACCAGTTACATACATAGATATTTCTATAAATGACGACGGAACAATTACAATGGTTAATGACGGAAATGGAATTGATGTGGAAAAACATCCCGAATATAATATTTGGATACCAGAAATGATTTTCGGACATTTAAGAACTTCAACTAATTATAACAAAAGTGAAAAGAAGATTGTAGGTGGTAAAAATGGTTTTGGTTTTAAACTTGTTCTTATATGGTCATCTTACGGATATATTGAAACTATTGACCATATAAGAGGACTCAAATATACTCAAGAGTTTCGTAATAATTTGGATACTATTGAACCACCTAAAATTACTAAGGTTAAATCAAAACCGTATACGAAAATAGTTTTTAAGCCAGATTATTCACGCCTAGGAATTGAAGGGTTATCTCCAGATGTTGTATCATTGTTGAAAAAGCGAGTATATGATATAGCAGCCGTAACTGATAAATCACTAAAAGTGAAATATAACTCCAATATTATTCCCGTAAAGAATTTCCAGAATTATATTGATTTGTATATTGGAAATAAAGATACTGTTCAGCGTGTTTATGAAGATAATGGAGAGAGATGGGAATATGCGGTTTCATTATCACCAAATCACGAGTTTATACAAGTGAGTTTTGTAAATGGAATTTATACTTCTAAAGGTGGAAAGCATGTAGAATATATATTGAACCAAATTACTCGTAAATTAGTTGCATTCATTGAAAAGAAGAAGAAGGTGGTTGTTAATATGAATAATATTAAGGAGCAATTAATTCTATTTGTTCGTTGTGATATTGAAAATCCATCATTCGATAGTCAAACCAAAGATTTTATGAATACGCCTTCTTCCAAGTTCGGTTCGTCTTGTGTAGTGAGCGATAAATTTATAGAAAAAATCGCAAAAATGGGTGTTATGGACGCAGCGTGTGCTTTGACTGAAATTAAAGAAAACAAGGCTGCGAAAAAGACGGATGGAACTAAAACAAAAAATATTCGCGGAATTCCGAAATTAATTGATGCAAATTGGGCTGGAACAGACAAATCGGATAAATGTGTTATTATATTTTGCGAAGGAGATTCGGCGAAGGCAGGTATAGTTTCAGGTCTCTCTTCTGAAGATAGAAATACGATTGGTGTTTATCCAATGAAAGGGAAGATATTAAATGTTCGTGGAGAACATATAAAGAAAGTATCTGAAAACAAAGAGATTTCAGAAATAAAGAAAATTCTCGGATTGGAAACTGGAAAGGATTATAATGACTTGAATGATATATCAAAAAACCTACGATATGGAAAAGTCCTATTTATGACTGACCAAGATTTAGACGGTTCCCATATTAAAGGTTTAGGCATAAATTTATTTGAAACTATATGGCCGTCGCTTACTAAAATACCTGGATTCATTGGGTTCATGAATACACCAATATTGAAGGCAAAAAAAAATAATAAAGAATTAGTGTTTTATAACGAAGGTGAATATAATAATTGGAAGGACGACACCACAAATGATAATAGAGGTTGGAAAATAAAATATTACAAAGGTTTAGGAACTAGCACTGGTAAGGAATTTCGAGAATATTTTGAAAAGAAGAAATTTGTTGGGTTTGAACATACAGGAGATTCAAGTGAAAATGCGATTGATTTAGTTTTCAACAAAAAAAGGGCGGACGATAGGAAAGAATGGTTGGAAAATTATAATCGAGAAACATATTTGGATACGAATAATTCTATCATTAAATATGAGGATTTCATACATAAAGAGTTTATACATTTTTCAAAATACGATTGTGATAGAAGTATTCCTAACTTGATGGATGGGCTCAAAATAAGTTTGCGTAAAATTTTATATGCTGCATTCAAAAAGAACTTGACTACTGAAATAAAAGTCGCACAATTTACTGGATATGTTTCTGAACATTCTTGTTACCATCACGGCGAAGCATCTTTGAACGCTGCTATTGTAGGAATGGCTCAAAATTTTGTCGGTTCAAACAACATAAATTTGTTTCTACCTAATGGACAATTTGGAACGAGATTACAAGGTGGAAAGGATTCCGCCTCGGAGAGATATATATTTACTCAATTGAACAAAATTACTCGCTCTATTTTCCCAGAACACGATGATAAAATATTGAATTATTTGAATGATGATGGAACACCAGTGGAACCATTATACTATTCTCCAATAATTCCGATGGTTTTAGTTAATGGAACAAAGGGTATTGGAACAGGGTTCAGCACGGATATATTATCTTATAATCCTCGGGATATAATCAAGTATTTGAAGTATAAGTTGGACAATAATGAAATGTTTAATGACTTCAAATTCACACCGTATTATGATGGATTTAATGGAACTATTACTGAAATTATTGAAGGAAAATATTTGATCAAAGGTAAGTATGAGAAATTAGGACAAGACAAGATACGAGTTCTTGAACTTCCAGTTGGGTTATGGACGGATGACTACAAGGAATTCCTAGAAGGGCTTACTGAAAGTATTGTGGATAAGAATGGTAAGAAAACGCAAGCAATCATTAAGGATTATGATGATATGAGTAAAGATGTAAATGTAGATATTATAATCACATTTCAAAAAGGAAAAGTCGACGAGTTAGAATCTATCAGTCTTGATAATAATTGCAATGGGCTTGAAAAAACATTGAAATTATATACGACTTTTACTACAACGAATATGCATTTATTTGATGCAAATGATAAGTTGAAAAAATACCATAATGTAAAAGAAATTATAGATGATTATTTCGTTGTTAGATTAGAAATGTATGAAAAAAGAAAAAAATATATTATTAAACATATTGAGAATGAGTTAATTTTATTATCGAATAAATCTAGATACATTTCCGAAATACTGAATGATACGATTGATTTAAGGAGAAAAAAGAATGTTCAAATTATTGAGATATTGAAATCCAAAAATTATGATATTATTGACGAAGACAACGATTATAAATATCTCATCAAAATGCCAATGGACAGTGTTACAGAAGAAAATGTTGAAAGGTTGAACAAAGAATGTGATAAAAAGAATATAGAATTAGAAACAATTAAGAACACTACGATTAATAAAATGTGGCACAATGAACTGGAAATATTGGAAAATGAATATCATAAATTCTTGGAAACAAAACATCAATCAAATGAAGGTGAAAAAGTAGTAAAGAAAAAGATTGTAGTAAAAATAAAAAAGTAATTTAAACTTTAAACTCCATCGGTTGAAAATAAATTTCAGGATCAAAGCTAATACTACTAAAATCCATTTTACCATAGTTGGCAAAAGAATTTTGGACTTCATCAAAACTTTGTAACATTTTTCTTTTGTTATCATTTAAATTAAATGATGTGCATTTATCTAAGGAATCTCCATATCCAGTTATCCATGATAAATAGTTATGGTTTGTTGACACTTGTGCAAGTCCTATTACATAAAATACAAGATTCGTTATATAGAACAAGAAATCTGATATATAAGAAGCTATAGCATTGAATATATCTTGCAAAAATATTGGAGTTATCCATATATAAAACGCATATATAGCATCAACCCATCCCTTAATTAAATAAATAGATAAACAATTTGGTAATGTTACAATTTTATTTACAATTTGTTCGAATGAAGCTACGATAAGTGAAAATATGCTATTGACTGCACCAAATATACTTGTAAATGGTGTTACAAGTCCAGCTATTAATATTTTACCTAATTCAGTAAGTATATTTTTAATTTTTTGGGGGAAATTTTTCATAAAAGTGAATGTTTGATTTATATTGTAAATAATTGGATTTATTATTTTTCCAAATTTATTAATTATTTCATTTTTAACTCTTTCTGCTTCCGTGGTTGCAAAATTTTTTGCTATGCCAAAATCTTTTACTGCTTCTTGTTTAACTCTTTCTGCTTCCGTGGTTGCAAAATTTTTTGCTATGCCAAAATCTTTTACTGCTTCTTGTTTAACTCTTTCTGCTTCCGTGGTTGCAAATTGTTTTATTGTATTTCCAAAAGTCGTGAATTTTCCATCTATCGTGCTTCCCAAACTATTTACTTTTTCTCCAAGGGTTCCTATCTGTTGTCCGAAAGTTGTTATATTACTTGTAATTGGACTTATAGCTTGGTCAGTGTATTTGTTCGCAGCACTTTGAATTGTCGGCCCTAAATTGTCAAACTGTGATTTAAGTGTTCCAATACTTCCTGAAATTGGACTTATAGCTTGGTCAGTGTATTTGTTCGCAGCACTTTGAATTGTCGGCCCTAAATTGTCAAACTGTGATTTAAGTGTTCCAATACTTCCTGAAATTGGACTTATAGCTTGATCGGTGTATTTGTTTGCAGCAGTTTGGACTGTTCCAACTGCTAGGTCAGTGTATTTATTTGCAGCACTTTGAATTGTCGGCCCTAAATTGTCAAACTGTGATTTAAGTGTTCCAATACTTCCTGAAATTGGACTTATAGCTTGATCGGTGTATTTGTTTGCAGCACTTTGAATTGTCGGCCCTAAATTGTCAAACTGTGATTTAAGTGTTCCAATACTTCCTGAAATTGGAGTTATAGCTTGGTCAGTGTATTTATTTGCAGCACTTTGAATTGTCGGCCCTAAATTGTCAAACTGTGATTTAAGTGTTCCAATACTTCCTGAAATTGGAGTTATAGCTTGGTCAGTGTATTTATTTGCAGCACTTTGAATTGTCGGTCCTAAATTGTCAAACTGTGATTTAAGTGTTCCAATACTTCCTGAAATTGGGCTTATAGCTTGGTCAGTGTATTTGTTTGCAGCAGTTTGGACTGTTCCAACTGCTTGGTCAGTATATTTATTTGCGGCAGTTTGGACTGTTCCAACTGCTTGGTCTGTGTATTTGTTTGCGGCAGTTTGTATTGTAGTTCCCAACCCAGAAATCTGGGTTTGAATGTCACTTACCTTAGTTGTAATTGGACTTATTGCATTATTTGCTGCGTCTGTAGCGGTTGTTTTTATTGTATTTCCCAAATCACTAAAAGCGCCTGTTGCACTGTTAATTTCGGTTTTAATTCCTTTCATCGCATTATTTGCTGCGTCTGTAGCGGCGTCTCTCGCGCTTGTTTGTACTACATTTCCAAAATAGTCTATACTTTTTTTAATATTAGTTATATCTGTTATCATTGGATCTATCTGTTTTGTATATTCTGTTACTTGGTCACCGAACGCATTTACTTTTCCAGACATCTTACCAACCTGATCCACAAGTGGGTTTATCTTACCTACAACAGTATTTACTTGATCGACGACGGTTGATACTGTTTTTACATTTGATTCCACCTGACTTCCGAATTTATTTATTAGTCCTGCAGTTGAATTTACCTTATCTTTTAAATCGTTTACATATCCCCCAATTGTGCTTACTGTATTATTGACTTGGTTATTTAAATCTGTGCTTACTTCCTTAAATTGGTTGGCTACACTATTTTTTATATTTTGAGATAAATCGTTAAGTTTTCCATTTATGGTATCCGGTAAAGCATTTACAGAATTTACAGTTTTATCAAGAGCACCCTCTACCCGGGTTTCAACATCTTTTAATTGATTTGGTATAGAAGTTGCAAAATCTTTTACTTTATTAACAGCATTTGTTAATTCATTTATCCCTGGAATATCTAAACCTTCTCTGTATTTTTTTTTATAACTTATAAATAATAATAATATTAATATAAATATTAAAACAATTATTATTGTATTACTTATTTTGAATGTCATAATATATATATATAAATTTTTTTATATTTATTTATGTAACTAGAAACTACGACGAGACTTTGCAGGAGTAGAAGTAGTAGGAGTAGAAGTAGTAGGAGTAGAAGTAGTAGGAGTAGTTGCAGGCTTAGGCCTAGAATAAGGAACAGTATAAGGAAAGTCTTTTCCAGTTATCAAATTGTCAATAAATGCATCTGTGCGTAGTGAATTAACATTATGAATAAGACCATATTTTAGACTTATTTCTTGATTTCGCATTTCACCGTCAATAGAACTTATTGAACTACTGAATTTATCATTAAAACCGTATAAAGAAGTTATATCCTTTATTTGACTATCCCTATAATTAAATATAGTTGTTGTATCTTTTGGATTGTATTCTATCTGAGGACCTGGGAAGTTATCAATATTACTTTTAGTTGAAGATATTGAACTATTAATTTTACCTATTCCTGTAGTAAAATAATTATCTATATTTGTCAAAGTCGGCGGTATTTTACCAATATTATTGGATGCAATTCCAACATTTTCTATTAACCCACCAACACCATTAAACATATCGCCTATAGCTCTGATTTCATCTACAAAATTTGAAAACCCTTTATCTATCATTTGTGCAAACATTGTTACACCATTTATAACAATATCTTCACCTTTATGTATCCCGTCTGCTGCTTCATCATAAACACCGTTAATATAACCAGCCAAAACTTTTGAACCATCTGAAACACCATTTTTGTTGGGATCGAATGCACGGTTTAATGCATCTTGAACCTCACTCGGACTAGGTATATGAGAACGACTACTACTACCACCCATAATATATATATATTAAGAATTGATTTTTATCTTGTTACAAAAAACACATTATTTTTAAAGAAAATAGATAAAAAAGTAATTTAAAGAAAATAGATAAAAAAGTAATTTAAAGAAATAAAGAAAAAAGTAATTTAAACTAATCCATCGATTGAAAATAAATTTCAGGATCAAATTTAATGCTACTGAAATCCATTTTACCATAGTTGGCAAAAGAATTTTTTACTTCATCAAAACTTTGTAACATTTTTCTTTTGTTATCATTCAAATTAAATGATACACACTTATCTAAGGAATCGCCATATCCGGTTATCCACGATAAATAGTTATGCTTTGATGACACTTGTTCTAGTCCTATTAGATAAAATACACAATTTGTTATATAGAACAAGAAATCTGATATATAAGAAGCTATAGCATCGAATATATCTAGTAAAAATGTTGGAGTTATCCATATATAAAACGCATATATAGCATCAACCCATCCCTTAATCAAATAAATAGATAAACAACTTGGTAATGTTACAATTTTATCTATAATTTGTTCGAATGAAGCTACGATAAGTGAAAATATGCTATTGACTGCACCAAATATACTTGTAAATGGTGTTACAAGTCCATCTATTAATATTTTACCTAAACCAGTAAGTATATCATTAATTTTTTGGGGGAAATTTGTTATAAATTTAATTACTTGTTTTACATTGTAAATAAGTGTATCTATTTTTCCAACTGTTTCATCTTTTAATGTTTTAGCTTCTTGTTTTATTTTTTCAACTGAAGTTTCTGCAAAAGTTTTTACTGTTTTAAAATCATTTCCAACTTCGGTTTTTATTCTATTAGCTTCAGCAGTTGCAAATTCTTTAGCAGCATTAACTTGAGTGATTGCAAAATTTCTAACTACATCAGCTTCTGTAACTGCAACATTTTTTATTTTATCACCTAATGTATTAAATCCACCTTTTGCGTTATTTAACTGCTCTGATATTGGTTTAACTGCTTCATCAGCAACATTTTTTATTTTATCACCTAATGTATTAAATCCACCTCTTGCATCTTTTAACTGGTCTGATATTGGTTTAACTGCTGTATTAGCAACATCTTGTATTTTATCACCTAATGTATTAAATCCACCTCTTGCATCTTTTAACTGGTCTGATATTGGTTTAACTGCTGTATTAGCAACATCTTGTATTTTATCACCTAATGTATTAAATCCACCTCTTGCATCTTTTAACTGGTCTGATATTGGTTTAACTGCTGTATTAGCAACATCTTGTATTTTATCACCTAATGTATTAAATCCACCTCTTGCATCTTTTAACTGGTCTGATATTGGTTTAACTGCTTTATCAGCAGCATCTTGCACTTTATTTCCCAATCCTTTTATATCATTTTTAAGATTATCAAATGTTGATGGCAACGACTGAGCAAAATCTTTTACAGTATTAATTCCATCTGTTAATTTGTCTAAACCAGGAATTGTTAAACCTTCTCTGTATTTTTTTCTATTACTTAATAATAATAATATTATTAATATACATATTAAAATAATTATTATAAGCTTCATACTATTATATTATATCTTTTTTTTGTTAATTAATTTTAAAATTGTTAAATTAGAAGGTATTCAAGTTATAGTGAAATTTTGAAAATATTTTTGAATTTTAGATGTGCTGGTTATATTATAAAATCTGATTTTATATTTTACTCACTTAATTTGAAAATATAATTATTTGTTCCCGTTGAAGTTGGTTGCGTTAAAGTTATAGTTTATCAATTTGGGTTCGAATATCCTTAACATATGTTGGTATTTGTGAGAAATTTTTTGATATAATACCTACATTTTCTATTGACCCACCAACACCATTAAACACATTACCTATTTTATTTATTTCATCTTCAAAACTTGAAAATCCTGCATCTATCATTTGTGCGGTCATTGTTACACCATTCACTACGACATCCTGGGCTTGATGTATTCCGTCTGCTGCTTCATTATAAATACCATTAATATAACCACCCACAACATTTGAAGCATTTGAAACACCATTTTCGTCGGGATTAAATGTATGGTTTAATGCATCTTGAACCTGTTTCGGAGTAGGTAGTGGTTTTGGTGCTGGTAGTGGTGCTGGTGATGAATTGCCCATAATATATATTAAGAATTGATTTTTATCTTGTTACAAAAAACACATTATGAAAATATTATTTTAAAACCACGGTTTCAAAATCAATTCTTTATCATTATTTGTTGTTAAAATAGGAGGTGGTATCAATGTATACATATTACTTGCATCTTCAATATATTTACGATAACCTTGTGCTTCTCCGAAAACCTGTGGAACAGCATAATCAAATACCATCTTGTTCAAGTTTTGAACCTGTTGTGCGATATTATTGGGTAGATTTGCAGAATGTTGTAAAAATATGCTTCGCATAATAATTTTCAGAGTATCTTCATCCTGATTTGCGATTACAAACTGTTTTTTTGATAGTTCGTAAACACCTGCACGAATCCCGTTTTGGATGGTGCAAATATTTTTTTCGGAAAAAAAAGCTTTTGATAATTCAGTATTATCCCAAAGTCCTTCTGTCGGATTTCTAAATGTTAGACATTGACTAACAGGAATTTTGTCATACATTTGAAACAAATCTGAAGTTTTAGGACTAAATATGTCTACCCGTCCATTGGATATTTTTTGTTGTTTTTTTTCATTTTCTCTATAATTCATTTATAATACTCTTATAGAAAAAATTATATATATTTAATTTATACAAATGGAAGGTTTTCAAAAAATGGTTTTAGTAGTAGTTATTGTTTTTCTTTTGATTTGTCTAATTGTAATTTCTTTATTATTAATCAAGAATAAGAAAGAACAGGTATGGCCGCCAATTATAGCAAATTGTCCTGATTATTGGATTGACCTTTCAGGTAATGGTTCTAAATGTAGTAATGTCCAAAACTTAGGAACATGTAAAGCTACAACTACAATGGATTTTTCGGTGGCACCATATATTGGTTCAACTGGTTCTTGTCAAAAATATAATTGGGCTAAAGGGTGTAATGTAAGTTGGGATGGCATTACTTATGGAGTGAATAACGGTGTTTGTAACAGTACAACAAAAACAATATAAAAAATATAATGGATAATTTATAAACAATAAAATGAAATACATAGAAGATATAAAGAATGATATAAAGAATGATATAAAGAAAAATAGATTGTCAAAAGAACAAAAAGACAATAATTATTCTCTATTGATAAAAAAATTACCCATAGAGATATTCAATATTATAAAAGACTACTTGCCTATAAATGTAATTCTTTTTTGTAGTAAAAAAATATATATAGAAAATCACGAATTAGTAAAAAAATACATATGTAAAGATAATTACGAAAGGTATGTAAGAAATATTATAGAGCGGGATTATTGGTTTATACTTGGACATTTAATTAAGGAAAATTACGATAAATGGATGAATAAAAAAAAATATTTTTACAAAAATATGTCTTATTATAATTATTATTATTTTCTGATAGATTATAGCGTAATGAATACTTCAATAATTTGCACAAATACTTTATCAAAATATATAATAAATTCTGGTTTAAGTAAAAATCAACATAAAAAGAATACTTGTAAAAATATAATATGGATAAATTAAATATAAATAAAATTTTAAATAGAACCGAAGATGAATTAAAGATAAAAAATATATTGATGAATTTGGAATTAAATAAAAATGATTTATCTATTAAAAAAGGAATTTACATATTTGGCGAATCGGGAACAGGTAAAACAACATTTGTTATGAATTTATTAAAGGACCTGAATTATGATGTAATCAGATATGACGCAGGAGATATAAGAAATAAATCTATTATTGATACCATAACTAATCATAACATGTCTGATAAGAATGTTATGAGTATGTTTCAGAAGAATATAAAAAAAATAGCATTTGTGATGGATGAGATTGATGGAATGAATAATGGAGATAAAGGTGGAATAAATACATTAATAAAGATAATTCGTCCGAAGAAAACGAAAAAGCAAAAATTAGAAGAAATATCATTTTGTCCGATTATATGTATAGGAAACTACCACATTGATAAGAAAATAAAGGAATTGATAAAGGTTTGTAATACTATTGAATTGAACACACCTAGCACGGACCAAATAAGAGTGATAGTTAATTCTATTATGCCTGAATTGAAAGAAAATATAAGTAATGTAATAATTAATTATGTTAAATATGATTTAAGAAAGATAATGTCTGTTCACGAAATTTACAAGAATGATAAAGAAATATTAAATACTAATATTATTGAAAATATATTTCAAACTACAACTTATAATGATGATACAAAGAAAATAACACAGAAATTAATAAATTCAAACTATTCAATTGATGACCATATAAGGATAATGAATGATACAGATAGAACTATTGTAGGATTATTATGGCACGAAAATATTATAGATGTTTTAGGAAAGTATAAAAAAAATGTTAGTATTCCATTCTATTTGAATATTCTGAATAATATTTGTTTTGCAGATTATATTGATAGAGTTACTTTTCAGAAACAGATATGGCAATTCAATGAAATGAGTTCTCTCATTAAAACATTTAAGAATAACAAATTATATAATGATACATTTATAAAAAAACCAAAATATAATCCATCTGAGGTTAGGTTCACAAAGGTTCTTACGAAATATTCAACCGAATACAACAATTATACTTTCATTCAGAATTTCTGCCAACAGTTGAATATGGACAAGAAGGATATATTCTCTTTCTTTCTAGAATTGAAAAGTAAATACGATGATAATACAATTATAAATATATTTGAAAATTATGAAATAACCAAATTAGATATTAATCGTATGTATCGTTATTTAGATAAACTTACAAAAGAAGATTATGTTGATAATGAAATTATTGATGACAAAAGTATTACATAATCATTAAGTTTATAATTATTTCATCCAATTTTCTCTCGTTATCTAATATGTAGTTGTAGTTGTTTTCACTATTATTTAATTCACGGTTCTTCAAATAGGAGTTGTTTGTTGTGTTATTGAACAAGAAAAAGGCATTCACGATAAAATAAAATATTTTACTCATTATTTTATTTTATTTATAATAAGATTTTATTAGAGAAGTATTTATCGTATTCATTTCTTGATTCAAAGAAAAAAACAATAGGGTCGTCTCCATATTTTCCTACACACAGTTTAACTTTAAAATAATTATTTTCATCAGCAGTTCCAACTTTATGACTAGAATTATATCCACCTGTAACTGCATTTCTTATAATAGTCCCGGCTCTTCCTGATCCATAAAACCGTCTTGTAATCACTTTATTATTTAATTTATTAACAGTTTTTAAATCATAGTATCCTGTCTTATTTTCACTTATTTTTGAGGTTATATTGTCTGATTTTACTGGAGAAAATATTTCATTATCAACAAATATATCTTCATAATATGACATTTTTATTACTTATATTGAAGGCTTTATATTATTTTTGATTGTCTTTATTTTTTTTCTTTTCAGTTATTAATTCTTTCAATAAAGAATTTATTTTATTCTTATAATATTCAACTTGTTCCTTCATATTTTTATTTTCGTGAATTAATCTCTCTATAAATTGTTGTTGTTCTTTAATAATTCTGTTTTTGTGTTCATCTTCTCTATCTTGTTTATTCTTCAAAAACCGGTTTACTTCTTTTAAAACATCTGGTTTGTTTTCTATTCTTCCAGGTTCATAATCAATCAACAATGGCTCCAATTTATTCAACAAAAAATCTCTTATATTATCTTCTTTTACAAATTGTTCTATTCTTTTATCTGAAATAGAAATATAAGGGTTATTTTCACCATTCTTAGGTAGTAAATGTTTTTTATCGAGAGAATTGTGAATATGTGAAAAAACTAATATTGTCTTCATTGAGTCCAATTGAACTAGAGGTTCTTTATAATTATTTAAAAACTGTTTTTCTTCAGCAAGTAAAGCATTTTCGTCATATTTGTATTTTCTTAAATATTCTTTTTTGAAAGCAAAAGTAGCAGCGGTAGAGTGATATTTTCCATAAGGTCCGAACTTATACATACTACCCATATCTTTGAAATAAATATACATTTCACTCGAACCAGCTATAAGAACATTTGGATTACTAATTAACATTTCTACAGCGTGAGAAACTCTCTCAGGTGGATAATAATCGTCGTCATCAAAATAAATAATTATATCTCCTTTGCTTTTTTCGTGCATTAAATTTCTTTTTCTTCCTAAAGTCATTTTTTCTTCATATTTAAAATATTTTACTTGTGGTATATTACTAACCAAGTCTTCTATTTTGTCTGTTCCATCATCAATTATTATCCATTCCATTCTATCTTTTGGATATGTTTGATGATTGAAACATTCAATAGTCATTTCATAGAATGGCCGTCTGTTATATGTTGGAGTGCATATACTTACAAATGGCAACATATTTCTTTTATTTTTACTCATTTATATAACTTTAAAATTTACTTTTAAATTGCTTTATTATTTCTTTTACTTTTTACTTCTTACTTTTTACTTCTTTTGAATGATTTACTAAATTTACTACCAATGTTTTTTATTTTGTCAGTTACTTTATTTCCTTTACTTTTAATCGATTGTATTGATTTTTGAAAGGCACTTGGAGAAGAAGGTGTTGGAGTAGAAGGTATTGAAGGACCTGCTACTGGTTCTGATGGACTAGGTATTGAAGGAGCTGCTACTGGTTCTTGGGAAGAAGGAGTTGAAGGAATTGAAGGAGCAGCTACTGGTTCTGATGGACTAGGTATTGAAGGAGCTGCTACTGGTTCTGGGGGACTAGGAGAAGAAGGAATTGAAGGAGTTGCTACTGGTTCTGGGGGACTAGGAGAAGAAGGAATTGAAGGAGTTGAAGTAGTTGAAGGAGCTGCTACTGGTTCTGCGGGACTAGGAGAAGAAGGAGTTGTATTTTGGGTTTTCTCTTTTTTATTT